>ERZ1023873.9-NODE-9-length-151127-cov-55.328803_pt1 | contig 151127 bp, 122 predicted proteins | sample MGYA00380391_ERZ1023873 | MGnify/ENA primary metagenome ERZ1023873 (study PRJEB33179, sample SAMN07449006) | human gut metagenome | biome: Human-gut; feature: Human associated habitat; material: Faeces | host: Homo sapiens | place: India: Bhopal | collected...
CCCCTCCTCCCCCTCCGCCACTTACTCCGCACCTGCATCCCCTCCGCCGTAGAGTTCTGGCAACGCCAGCGCCTCTTAGAATGGCGCCACCTAATCCAACGCCACGTCCTGCTACATAACCAGCCGTTAGGGAACGAATAAAGGAAAGGGAGGCGTGATGACGAAAACCACTGACGTAAAAAAGAATACGTTGGGCTATAATAATATGAAAGTGCAGTAAAGATTGGCGAAATATATTTTAAATGATATAGAGAAAATAAAAGAAAGAATTGGCAGAATTAAGAAAAAAAATATAAATTTGCAAACGAATAGGACTTCCTGCATGTTTTGTTTGGAGTACCAAATGTTTAATGTTTAGAAATTTATATACAATGAGACAAAGCCTTTGTGTACGGAATTTTGGCCCCATAGAAAACGTTGATGTGAATTTTGGTGACTTGACAGTTTTAATAGGACCTCAGGCAAGCGGAAAAAGTTTGTTCTTGGAACTATTTAAACTGGTTAAGGATAAGGCACATATTGTCAGCACGCTAAAAAAATATAATTATATTCTTAACAAATCAGATGTAAATCCTTTGTTTGAATATTATTTCGGGGAAAGCATGTCGCAAGTCTTGTCTGATTCTACAGAAATTTTATTTGAAGGAGAAAAACTCAATATTACATCTCTCTTGCAAGGCAGGAACAACTCAGAAGAAGCTGTATTTTATGTGCCAGCTCAGAGAATCCTAAGTATTTCTGACGGGCGTCCTAAAAATTTCATGGAGTTTGACATAACAACACCTTATGTACTTCGTGTGTTTAGTGAAACTTTAAGGGTATTTATACAGGGAGGGTTAGGCAATCCTGATACCATATTCCCTATGCGAAATAGGCTTAAAGTTAATATGAGGGATTCTATAAATAATACCATTTTTCATGGTGGAAAGGTGGTCATAGACCAAACTGCCGGACAGCGAAAAATGAAGTTGAATGTCGGAAAAGCTAATTTGCCTTTTATGACATGGAGTGCAGGCCAGAAAGAGTTTATGCCTTTGCTATTGGCGATGTATTGCCTTTCAGGTCCTCCTACATCTGTAATCAACAAAGATGGTTATAAGTGGGTTGTTATTGAAGAGCCCGAAATGGGATTGCATCCTAAGGCCATAGAGACTATTATCTTGCAGATAATAGAGTTGATGCAAAATGGCTATAGGGTCATTGTTTCAACTCATTCAACTATTTTGCTGGAGTTTGCTTGGGCATTGGGGATGCTTAAGAATTTGGATGAACGTACTTTTAGAAAGGCCATGTGTGAACTGTTTTCCGTTGATACGCATGATAGTATGGCTAATCTGTTTAAAGGCTTGAAGGGAAAAAATGTAAAAACATACTTTATGTCCTCCAGAGGAGGAGAAGGTGTTGTCTCTTCTGATATTTCTTCTTTGGATGTAGAAAGTGATAAAGATTATGTCGCAGATTGGGGTGGACTGTCTTTCTTTGCAGGCAAGGCTTCAGAAATTGTTGGGAAATATTATCAGGAATAGCGTATGGCTAAAAGTGATTTTACAACATTTGAAAGTATCGTGCAGGCTATCCCTGCGATAGCAAGTGCTTATAGGAATGGCTTACAGGCTTTGGAAAGCAAAGATGCAGGAAAAGTAAAACCTCAAAATCCACGCAATTTGTCTGGTAGTGTCTACTTGGACAAATGCTTGGAGAAAACAAATCCTCATGATGCTCGTTGGGATTATGTCATAGGTTATTGTGAAAAGGCTTATTTCGTAGAAGTCCATCCTGCCAATACAAGCAACGTTGATGAAGTGGTGAAAAAGAAAAATTGGTTAGAGGCATGGTTGAATGCAAATGCCTCGGATTTGAAAGCGATGATGGCAGGAACTAGTTATTATTGGATTGCTTCTGGTAAGGTAGCCATCCTCCCTAATTCTCCACAAGCAAGGAGAATAGCCAAAAATAAATTGGTTTTATGTAAGGAGTTGAAGTTGGACACTAAATAGAGTACTAACCGAATATATACATGAGGTTGTAAGTAAACGACATTAGTGTGATTCGTGTGATTAGTGTTCAGAAAAGTTTAGGATTTGTGTGTATCCGTAATCTGTGGGCGAATAACTCTCAAGCAAATGATGTTCTCCCGCAGATAGCACTCTACATGTGGATGTGGGTAAGGGGATTTAGATTACGGATTTTTCTGATTTTACTGAAGCTACGCCATTGAGCAAAGAATCAGATTAATCAGATTAATCCGTAATCAAAAAGTAAGCATCCAACCCCTATTTTGGCGTTTTAAAAATAGCATATAGTAGCGGAGGTATCCTGCCTCCGCCACACCAAGCCAAACGCAAACCATAGGTGGTACGGCAAACAGCATTAATAATTACCAAATAATCACTAATAATTATATAGGTCACTTAGCTACGTTCAGCAGCAAGCAGCATCCGGAATATTTGAGTAATCATGATGTCGTTATTTTCTTTACAATTATCCAAAGAATACAAGGAGCATCATTTATTCGTAGAACTCGAAGAAATGAAAAACTTGTATGAGGGGCTGTCTGATCGCTCATACAACTTTATCGCTAATGGCACAAAAGGGCTGATAAACTATGCGTCATACTACTTTATGTCTATATATGGAACATTGGATTCCATAAAGACATTGTTGACAATAGGCAGAATAAACGATGCCTTAGTACTTGTAAGAAAGTTATTTGATGACATCTTAACGGAAATTTATTTGGATGTTACACTTAAAGACAAGTTTAATGTGTTTGAGAGTTTGTATGTGAAAGAGGTTCAACAATGGTTAGAATCTTCGTTCCGTATTCCTACGTTAAAGAAAATACTTAAGGTTTTAGAAACATCTCCTCAAACAAAGGATTTATACCCGTATTTTGGATGGAAGACAAACTTGGAACATTATAGACGCTTTTTAGATAACAGTGTTCATTCTAATAGCTATTCTAATGTCCTATATAATTGTAATACAGTTTATTTGGAAAAACGAAGAGAGAAATTGTTAAGTAACATGTCTGTCATTTTACAGCAGTTGATGATGCTTCATGTATCTTTCATCTTCCATCTTAATCCGGTATATTTTATGGCATCAGATTATATGGATTATACGGAAATGGGTGAGACTCCTCCAGAAGGTTCAGAAGAATGGATTGCAAGTTATGCGCAAGATGCTTTTGATAAGTATATAAAGCCAAACGTTAAATTGGCTGATTATATTAAAAGCACTTGCTTTTTACAAATCTTATAATGATGAGACCTCATTCTTAACCCCTCAAATTAGCACTTATATCAGAATTATTATCTTCGCTGCTGAATTTTAAAACAGCAGTGAGGATTGGGTACTTTTTCGATAAGTGAGAACAATAAAATAGTGCTTTAATATTGTCGAGCTAAGAATTTTCGTGCCAACGAGTGCAGAGCCAAACTTGTTTGAGCTATGCCGAGTGCAGCCGAAAATCACTTGTGTGTAAAATGTATGTAATTGTTACATATACAAGATTTTTTTAACATCTCAATATATAGGCACTTGTAAAAGTGCCTATACAAAGGGCTATGCCCTAAATTGAGTACTAACTTATAGGAGAGCATACGATGAAATTGATGACATTCTATGTAGAGAATATGCGAGGATATATTACCAAAAAGATAAATTTTCGCAATAGTGTAACATTTCTTATAGGCATTAATGGCTCGGGAAAGACAACTGTTTTAAAACTTTTGAATGGGTTATTAAAGCCAAGTCTTAAAGAACTTATTGAAATTGAATTCTCTTATTTGAAACTTGATCTTGAAAATAATCAAAACAAGAATACATTTCTTTATTGTCGTAAAGAAAAAGATGTTGTAAATATTGGTTATAATGATGGAGTAAAAGAAGAGGTGTATTCTTTTGATGTTTCTAGATATCTTCGATTAAGCAAAAGTGAAGAAGAGTTTTCAATTGAAGATGAGGAACTGGAAAGAATGTATATGGATTTTTCTGCAACTAAAATATATAATGATATAAGAAATATGTCTATGCCAGTAATTTTGGGACTGGATAGAACCTATTCTGCGTATTTACCATTTAGGCAGAAATGGGATAATCGTACTATAACCTTTCCTATACAATATGAAAGTGATAAAAAGGATGATATGACAAAGGCACTTACTAAAGTCCAGAATATAGTTTATAAATATATTCTTGAAACTGCAAGAAGGCAAAGTAAATTATCTGAAGAATTTAAAGATAAAGTGTATGATGAAATGTTATCTCCTTTAGAAAGCGATTGTCTTAAGAGTAATTGGGGTAAAGATTATAAGAAATTACAAGAAGCAAAGGAAGCATTGTCAATACTATCAAACGATGAAAGCCAGACAAAAATAACTAAAAAGATATCGGAGTTTATTGATGTTTTTGAAAGTAATATAAATGATTATGTTAATTCTATAAATGTCCCCCAATCAGTATTGACTAATGGACAACAAGATAAAGCCATGCACATACTAATATTGGGCTTTCAACTCAATAAAATAAAAAAAATAGCAGAATATGCCAAAGAAAACTCTGATAAAATAGCTAATCTTCGTTCTCCAATTACAAGATTTGTAAATAGTGTCAATATGTTTTTTAAAGAAGGAGGAAAGAGTATTGAGGTTCAAGGAAATGGCAATATAATCATAATTAATAAAAAAAGAAAGTTTAAAAAAATGCATGTTGAAGAATTATCTTCAGGAGAAAAGCAAATAATAATTCTTATGGCATATCTAGCATTTAAGGTTGATGGTCATGGGCAACGTATATATATAGTTGACGAACCAGAAGTTTCTCTACATATAACATGGCAAGAACGTTTTGTTGATGCTTTAGTAGAGGTTTGTCCTGACGGACAGTTCGTTTTAGCAACACACTCTCCTTCTATAATAGCAAAAAAGGAACGTAGGTCTATGTGTGAAGACATTTCTATTAGTGAATAAAGATGGAGCTGGCATATTCTAAAGAAAGTTTAGAACTGACATCTGAATTTAAATCTTATAGAAACAGTGTAAACATCTATACTGAAGATAAAGAAGAAGATCGTCAGTTTTATGTACGATTGTTAGGAAGACTGTTAGATGGAACTGGCTGCCAAATTAATGATATAACGCCACTTGGTAGTTGCCATTCTGTAGAGCAAGCCAGTAAGAATAACCCAGATCCTAAAGGGGTTTATATTATCGATGGAGACATATATACCATATTATCACCAAAACAATCAACATCATCGTTATATGTACTTGACGCTTATTGCATAGAAAACATGGTGGTTGATAGTAACAGTGTTTTAAATGTTGCATATTGTTTCTATGGAAAAATGGGGAAAGAAGAATTGTCTGAAATACTAAAAACAGATGAATTTATGATGTCCATCACGGAGCCTTTAACAGAGCTGTTTTTTCATTTCGCATTAGAGCAAAAGCATATTGGACATTTTCTTATAAAACATTTTAACAGCTATAGCAATACATCTGTAATAGATCGTAAAAAAATTAATAATGAAATTGAAAATATTAAAAGTATTTTAGTTCCCAAATACATAAGTGAGCAGCAGTTTAACGATGAGCTTAATGATATGAGAAAGAAATATCCTATTGAGTTAAAATCGTTGCTAAAAATTGTATCTGGTAAAAATTACTTGATACCTTGTATAAGATGCTATATCTCGGATTGTCTCAAATATAAGTTTTCCCTACCTAAAGAATCTTGGAAATTCAATATGGCAAATTATTGTAATTTAGATAGATTACAAGGATTAAGGTCTTTTATATTAGAAAAATATCAGAAGGCATTTTAGATAATACTTATATTCGTGATAGCCAATTTAAAAACGCAATACATAAAAACAATTAAAACGTAAAACATATATTTAATGTCAAATCAATCATCAGACAACAAGCGGATAGCAAAGAATACGCTGTTGCTTTACTTCCGAATGCTCTTTATGATGGTGGTATCGTTATATGCAAGTCATACTATAAATATAATATAAAAGGTACTGTAAGTACTGGGATAACTACAAAGAAATATGATGAATAATTACAACGATATACAAATAATAATAATGGCAGGCGGCGTTGGCAGCCGTTTCTGGCCCATGTCCACCCCCGACTACCCCAAGCAGTTCATTGATGTGATGGGCGTGGGACGTTCCCTCATCCAGCTCACCGTAGACCGTTTGAAGCCCATCTGTCCGGTAGAGCACATGTGGGTGGTGACCAACGAGAAATACATCAGCATCGTCAAGGAGCAGATCCCTGACATGCCCGTTGACAATATCCTCGCCGAACCTGAGGCTCGCAATACCGCCCCCTGCATCGCCTATGCATGCAGGAAAATCCAGAAGCATCATCCCGATGCCAACATCGTTGTAACCCCATCCGACGCCTTGGTCATCAACACCACGGAATATCAGCGTGTCCTCAGCAAGGCATTAAGCTATACTTCCGATAAAGAAGCCATCGTTACTATCGGTATCAAGCCAAGCCGCCCGGAAACAGGCTATGGCTATATAGCTGCTGCCGAGCCAACAGACGTGGACGAGATATATAAGGTAGAAGCCTTCAAGGAGAAGCCCGACCTCACCACCGCCGAGCACTATCTCTCTGCTGGCAACTACTATTGGAATGCCGGAATCTTCGTATGGAACATCGATACCATCAGCAAGGCAATCCGAACCTTCCAGCCAAACCTTGCCAACATCATGGATGAGATGGCACCTTCTTTCTATACCGAAAAGGAGAAAGAGATAGTAGGCAAACTCTTCCCAACCTGCGAGATGATAAGCATCGACTATGCCGTGATGGAGAAGTCGAAGGATATCTATACTTTGCCAGCCGAGTTTGGCTGGAGCGACTTAGGCAGCTGGGGCAGCCTCCGCACCCTCCTCCCGCAGGACGATAACGGCAACGCCAAAGTAGGCAAAGACATCCGCCTCTACGACTGCAACAACTGCGTAGTTCATGCAGCCGATGAAAGCAAGGTGGTGGTTCAAGGCTTGGATGGCTATATCGTAGCCGAGAAGAATGGACAACTGCTTGTTTGTTCCTTGAAAGAGGAGCAGATAATAAAAAGAATTTAGTAAATAGACTATGCCTGGAGTACATTATTATAAATATAGAAGTTTGTCCAATCTGCGATATTTCTTAGACATACTAATCAATAAGAGGTTATACATGGCTTCTTATAGTGAATTAAATGATCCCATGGAAGGTGCGTTTGTCATTACAGGGGATAAAAGGGATATCGACAATAATTGGCTTAATATTTTAAGAAGCGAAAAAAATGATTTGCGAATCTGTTCTTTATCTTGTAATTATGATAACATTTTAATGTGGGCTCATTATGCTGATTCCAATAATGGGTGTTGTATAGAGTGCGAGGTTACATCTTCACCAGATTTGGTAGAGGAAGTTCCTGTAAATTATGTGAATCATATAGAACCTGTTGCACATTTAGAGCCAGTTCAAGCAGCAAAGCAAATATTATCCAGGAAGTTAGAATGCTGGAAATATGAAGATGAGGTGCGCTTTTTAAAGCAAGTACCGGAAAAATCCAAGAAAACAAAATTTGTAAAGATAAAGATTTATCGTGTATATTTGGGTGTTAAAGTTTCTGATAAGGATAAAACTTTCTATACAAATTTGATTCATTCAATAGATAAGTCAATAGAGGTTATATCTATAAAAAAAGAAAATTTGACATATTGACGAGTAATGGAAAAATATAGATAGAGATATGAATCTTGATCTATAATGAAACATCTTGGGCATTATCTTGATAAGAATTTATATGCATATTTTACTTAATATTAAGTGTTTATGAAAAATTATAGTTTAGAGCAAAGGTGTATTTTTGATAAGCCTTATTTTTCTGTGAATATTGCGGATTTGTCTTTGCTGGAAAAATTACAGAAGGGTTAGCAAGAACTTGAGGGAGTGAAACATGTAAATATCTCTGAAGGCAAAAGAAGACATCTTACAATATATGGCGAGTCGTATGTAGATGTACAGGTGATTCTCTCCAAAATTAAAGACTATTTGGACACATTTGATGATACTCTGAATACGAAAAAGATTTCGAATGAAGAACAGATGACTAAAACTGTGGTTAATTTTGCTCCACCCGTTCCACAATATAAGGAACTTCCTAAAGATTGTCCAACAGTGTTTATCAGCCACGCATGGAATGGTGAAGAACATAAAAAATGGATATTAAAGTTAGCGTATGATTTGGAAGCTAGTTATGGAATAAATGTACTTTGTGACTTTTATAATCAAGGAGGTATCAACCTTTCCACTTTTATGGTTGAAGGAATTTCTAAAGCTAATAGAGTGTTGATTATAGGAACTCCTAAATATAAAGAAAAATCTGAAAGTATAGATAACAGCGGTGTGAGTTTTGAAAACATGGTGATGTCGTCTATGTTGTTTCGAGAAAAAGAAGTTGATGCGAAGTTTATTCCAATTCTTAAAGAGGGGACTTTTGAGACCTCCTTTAATACTATGATGGGTGTTAGGTCAGGTTATGATTTATCTACATTGGAACTCTATAATGCCAATATAGGGATGTTGGCTCGTGATATATGGAATGAGCCAACGATTTTAAAACCTAAAAGAGCCCCCAAGCCAAATTTTCATAGAGAAGAGAAATGTGATAAGCAGAATCCAAAATTACCCTTATGGAAAAAACTCGTATTGTATGACAAGTTACAACCAGAAGAGTTTTTGTCTGTTTATAATGAGTGTTTAGTGTTATTGCGCCAGAATAGCATTTCTGACCCGATTCAGTTGGCACATTTAGTTAGTGTGTTTGCTGAGTTAGACTCAAAAGATGTTTCTTTATCTTCGGATGATAAAAATATTCTGAAAGCTAATATTGATAGATTGCTCTGTTCCAAAGGAAACAAGGACGATCTCTATGATTGTTATATATTGTATGCTCAAACACTTAGTGCTAATGGATATGACAAAGAGATGAATGGCTTCTCATGTGAGATAAGGCAATATTTCTATGGTAAAGAAAAGGAACTTTGGAATCAGTTAAAGTATAAATTAGTTTTGGTGTTAGAAAACTTAAATGATGACAATGTGATGGAACTTAAAACATTACATCATACAGCTCCAGATCATGGAACAGCTTATTCGTCTTTGTCTCTTTTCAAGCATGTGGATATAGATAAACTTGTTGGTAGTATACTCAAGTTATCTTCCCAAAGCCGTATAGTATTAGCTGATTTTATCATTGAGCGTTATTTCTTGGTTTATTCTGTTGAGCGTGTGGATGACTGCCTTAAAGCCGATGTTGATGCTTTGAAGTATTTGTCAGACAAGTTGATGGAAGCAATAAGTGGTCTGAATGTAATAGAAAAGTTGTCGTATTATAAGTTGGCAAATGCTATAACTTCGGCTTTTAAGCGTTGCGAAGGGGTCAGAATCAGATTGGTAAATTAAACGATGTGATAGTTAATTGTTTATAAACAAAGAAAATTTATGAAGAAAGTTGATCTACATATTCATACGATATCCACGTGCAAGGACAGAAATTTTGTCTTTGATATGGAAGTATTGAAGGATTATGTTAGAACGCAACGGCTTGACGTAATAGCGATAACTAATCACAATGTGTTCGATAGAGCGCAGTATGAGAGGATTGTTGCCGAACTTCCAAATACGGTCGTATGTCCAGGTATAGAGATTGATATTGATGGTGGTCATGCTTTGTTTATTGCAGATAAAGATGAGCAAAAGTTAGATGCCTTTGAGACTATATGTATACGCATTCAGCCATTGATTAAAAATCAAGAGGATACGATACTTTATGATAGGGTGTTGGAGATTTTTGGTGATTTCAACGACTATCTTATAATACCTCATTATGATAAGGATCCAAAGCTGCCAGAGGTTACAATTGAAAAGTTTGGAATAAATATTGTTGCAGGTGAGGTTAGTAGCATCAAAAAGTTTGTTGCAAATCTTAAAAATCCAAGTTCTCTTGTTCCTGTGTTGTTTAGTGATTTTCGAGTGGAGAAAGTGTCGGATGAAGCACTTTATCCAAATAGACAGACTTATATTGATATAAATGAGGTAAACGTAAAGTCTCTTAAACTTTGTTTGAGCGATAAAAGCAAGGTTGGCTTGGCACCAACTGATGGACACGAAATGTTTTTGTTGTCACCTATAGGTTTGCGATTGTCCACTGGGTTGAATATATTGTTAGGGAAACGTTCTTCGGGTAAGACATATACGTTAAATCAAATTCAAAGATGTTTTGGTGAAAAGGCTCTTTATATTAAGCAGTTTTCTTTGCTTAATACAAAAGATCCAAATTCTATAGAGCAGTTTGAAAAGACAGACAAGATAGAGCAAGAAAAAAGAGCAACTGCTTACTTGAAATCATTTAGGAATGTGGTAGAAAATGTTTGTCAGTTACCAACTTTTGACTATGATCAGACCATGTTGGATGAATATTTGAACTCGCTTTTGAAGTTTGCAAATGAGCAACATTTAAACGATGCTTATTCTAAAACTCAGTTGTTTAATACTCAGCAATTTCCTATGCCAGATTCCAAAGAATTGGAAGGTTTGATAAATGCTGTAGAAATCCTTTTAAAAACCAAACGGTATCAAGAATTGATAGGGAACGTATTGGATATTGATGCCCTAAAGGAATTGTTTTGTAAATTGGTAGAGGAAAACAGACATTTGGCGATGGAAAGCAAACTTTTAAGTGCGGTCAATTCTACAATAGAAACAATAAAGACTAATCTTCAAATGAAATCATCGGCAACGAGAATTCCAACAATAGACGTTTATGGAATGTTAGTTAATGCTATAAAAAGAGAGAAATTTGCAGAAATAGCCCTCAACTTGCAGAAGAATCGAACTATTGATAAAAGAACGGTAGGTCATTTTACAATAACGACAGAAACACGTCCTTATCGTAATGCTAGTGATATGAAACAAGGTACTCAGGTTTCTTTGGTAAATGCATTTGAATCTTATGGAAAACCATTTGATTTTTTACAGAAGCTCAAAGAGACTGGCATAGAAAGCTCTTCTTACTATAAGTACTTTGTAAAAGTAGAGTATAAAATATTGAACTCAGTTGGGACGGTCGTGTCGGGAGGAGAACGAACTGAATTTAATTTCCTTTCAAGGGTAAAGGATGCAATGACTTATGACATTTTGATTATAGATGAACCTGAGTCTTCATTCGATAACCTCTTCTTAAAAGAAGAGGTAAATTCCTTGATTAAGGAGATGTCTCAAACAATGCCAGTTGTGGTTTCAACCCATAATAGTACTATAGGTGGTTCTATCAAGCCTGATTATATTATCTATACGGATAAAAAGATTGAAAATAATAGTATAGTCTATCGAGTGTATGAAGGAACACCTGATAGTAAATATCTTGAAACATCTGAAGGTCAGCAAATTGAGAACTATGCAATTACAATGAATAGCTTGGAGGCTGGCGAGGTTGCTTATATTAAAAGAAAACAAGGTTATGAATTACTTAAAAATTGAGAATAATTTAGGTAAGTTCTTAAAAGATGGAAATTACCTAACTATTGACAAAATGACAAGAGACGATTTATGGCATATAGCAAATGCTGTAATGAATGATGAGAAATTTGAGATGGAACAATATGATGAGAGTCGTATAGGTAATAAAGCTCATCAAATCATTTATAAGAATGTCTATGAACTTCTTGTTTCATTGCAAAACAGTAAAGAACAATTTCAAAGCGAGTGTGAGGCAATGTATAAAGAAGCATATAATAAATACAAGCAATAGGTAACCATTATGTCACTTCAATCAAATAATAACAAGCGGATAGCTAAGAATACTTTGCTTCTTTACTTCCGTATGCTATTTATTATGGTGGTGTCGTTGTAGCACATATACAAATCAAGTCAGTTTCATTCTGGCATGTCTCTTACCAGACAACTTTACTATTAATTCCAAGAATGATTAGACCACTTTAACAAGTAGTTGTGAAGCTTACTGTACAACAAGAATCAATAAAATATAAACAATATTATTATGGCATTTGCAAAAGGAATGACAAATAGAGAGTGGATAATTCATGAACAGGCGAGATGTCTCCATTATCTTCTCTCTTCAGTCATTAAAACCGTTAACGATATGAGAGCTTCATTTGAAGTTAATATCTCTAAACTGGCAGAAGAAGACTCAGATGGAGATCCTCTGATTAAACATGAAAGAGAACAGTATTATCTTAATCTTTTCAATTGTTCTATACCTGACGATATGGAGCGAAATTTTCTTCAGTCAATGGTGGTTCAGATATACTCATATATAGAATCTATCCTTAAGGACATAGCTCAGGACAAAAGTCAGGATAAGTCACAAAGCAAAATAGAGTCATATTATAATCATATACAAAAAGAGAAAAATAAAGATCTCGGTCCGATATCTATCTATTTTTCAAATTGGAAACTGTTTCATGATATGAGAAATGATATATCCCACGATGGATATACTTCTGAGAAAATTTCAGAACAAGATATTGAATGTACTATAGAACAAGCAAGACTATTCTTAAAGGCAGTAGAGAATGCATAAAACATCTTTATAAAACACAAATTATTAATGTCAAATCAAACATCAGATAATAACAAGCGGATAGCGAAGAATACTTTGCTTCTTTACTTCCGTATGCTCTTTATGATGGCGGTGTCGTTGTATACGAGCCGTGTCATATTGAATGTGTTGGGGTTGGAGGACTTGAGTATACATGTAAGCGCTCAAACTATTGTTTAGTTTAGAAACAAGTATCTTCACTGCTGAATTTAAACATTGAATTATGTACAGCAGTGAGGATTTGATAACTAAGTAAATATCTCTGTGTGAATCTGCGCCATCTGTGGGAAACCATAACGTACCCTACTTCAGGCAGATCAGATAAATCCGTAATCAATATATACACAAGTAGTTTCCGTGTTATCGGTGCTATCCGTGTTCGAAATATTAAAACAAGAAAACATTATTAATAACTATGAATAATTTCAGTGATATTAAAGTAGCTGTAGCCGGTACAGGCTACGTCGGTCTGAGTATTGCAACCCTGTTGTCTCAACACCATCATGTAACAGCAGTAGACGTTATTCCTGAGAAGGTAGAGAAGCTTAACAATCGCATTTCTCCTATCCAGGACGATTATATTGAGAAGTATTTGGCAGAGAAGCCGCTGAATCTTGTGGCTACTCTTGATGGTAAGGCAGCATATAAGAATGCTGACTTCGTTGTGATAGCAGCACCTACAAACTATGACCCCGTAAAGAACTATTTCGACACAACACATGTTGAAGAGGTCATCGATTTGGTACTGGAAGTTAACCCAGATGCTGTTATGGTTATCAAGAGTACCATCCCTGTAGGTTATACCCGTAGCCTCTACTTGAAGTATGCCAAGAAGGGAGTGAAGAAGTTCAACCTCCTCTTTTCTCCAGAGTTCCTTCGTGAGAGCAAGGCTCTCTATGATAACCTTTACCCAAGCCGTATTATCGTAGGCTATCCAAAGGTAATCGATCGTCCAGAGTTTGCAGAAGAGAATGAGGCTATCAATGCTGTGACAGATGTAGAGATGCTGAAAGAAGCAGCCAAGACTTTTGCTGCACTCTTGCAGGAAGGTGCTATCAAGGAGAATATCGACACACTCTTTATGGGTATGAAGGAAGCAGAAGCTGTCAAGCTCTTCGCCAATACCTATCTGGCACTCCGAGTAAGCTACTTCAATGAGTTGGATACATACGCAGAGATCAAAGGTCTTGATACCAAGGCTATCATTGAAGGTGTAGGTCTTGACCCACGTATTGGTACACATTACAACAACCCAAGCTTCGGCTATGGCGGTTATTGCCTGCCAAAGGATACCAAGCAGCTCCTGGCAAACTATGCCGATGTTCCTGAGAACCTGATTGAGGCCATCGTAGAGAGCAACCGTACTCGCAAAGACTATATCGCTGATGCTGTACTCCAAAAGGCTGGCTATTATAGCTATGCTGACGATAATAGCTTCGATGCGAGCAAGGAGCACAACTGCGTGATTGGTGTCTATCGCCTGACGATGAAGTCAAACTCCGACAACTTCCGCCAGTCTGCCATACAAGGCATTATGAAACGCATCAAAGCAAAGGGCGCTGAGGTTATCATTTATGAGCCAACTCTTGAGGACGGCACAACATTCTTTGGCAGCAAGGTGGTGAACAATATGGATGCTTTCAAGGCACAAAGCCATGCAATCATAGCCAACCGCTATGATGCTTGTTTGGATGATGTAAAGAATAAGGTTTATACTAGGGATATATTTCGTAGAGATTAAAATAGTTTAATGAAATATCACAATAAAATTCTATGTCTTCAGAAAAAAATAAGCGTTTAGCCAAGAACACTTTATTATTATATATCAGACAACTATTTTCAATAGTAATTTCTTTATATACCAGTAGAGTTGTACTCCAAACTTTAGGAATAGAAGACTATGGTATATATAATGTGGTGGGTGGTGTAATAGGAATGGTTGGATTTCTGAATGCAGCATTGACCTCTGCTTCACAACGATTTATATCTTTCGAATTGGGAAGAGAAAATCATGAAAGATTATCTGGTATATTTTCAGCAGCTATAATAACGCATACTTGTTTGGCTGTGCTCATTTTTCTTATAGCAGAAACTTTGGGCTTATGGTTCTTGAACACTCAGCTAAATATAGCAGAGTGTAGAATGTCTGCTGCTAATTGGGTCTTTCAATGTGCGATTTTAACAACATTGGTATCCATATTAAATGTACCATACAATTCTCTTTTAGTAGCGAATGAAAGGTTGGATATTTATGCCTATTTAGCTATTGCCAATTCTATTTTCAAACTGTTAATAGTCTACTTGCTTCTTGTTTCACCATGGGATAAATTGATAACTTATTCTTTATTGGGATTGGTAGTGCAAGTAAGTTTCCAAATGGCATATATGTTATATTGCAGAAAAAACTTTCCTGAGAGTCGGCAAATAAGAAAACCTTCTTCTGAAATGTTTTTTCAAATGTTTTCATTTGCAGGATGGAGTGTCGTAGGTAATTTAGGATTTTCATTTAAGGATCAAGCATCCAATGTTATATTGAATTTGTTTTTTGGAACTGCAATAAATGCAGCAAGAGGTATTGCAACACAAGTAAATGGTATTGTATATTCCTTTTCTACAAGTTTTACAATGGCATTAAATCCTCAAATCACAAAGACATATTCTGCAGGTAATATACAAGAGACGGTTAAGATGGTATATACAAGTTGCCGCCTTACACCATTTCTAATGGGTGTTATGTGTATTCCTTTGATGGTTAATATGGAATATATATTGAACTTGTGGTTAGGGAACGTCCCTAAGTATACAGTAGAATTCATGCAATTAACGATGGTTTCTGCAATTATAGGATGTATAGCTGCACCTATATCAATAGCTTTACAAGCAACAGGTAAGATAAAATTGTTTCAAATAGCAATATCCATAACATTACTTTGTGAATTACCTTGTGCTTATCTTATATTGAAATGTGGTGGACAACCCTATATGGCGATGTTTCCAACAGTGGTAGTTACATTCATAGGCGTTTATGTAAGATTTATTATTTTAAAGCGAATGATAAAAGACTATAATATTCTTCGTTTTACATTAGATGTAGTAGTTCGTGACATTATAGTTCTTGTTATTGCATTTTACATATCCATGTTACTGTATAATGGAAATTCATGCTTTATAGATTTACTTTGCAATGCAATTGTTTCTTTTCTGATAACATCAATTTGTGTATGGTTCGGTGGTATGAGAGAAAATGAGCGTGCCATTGTTTATAATAAGATTAAGAAAAAAATAAATAAGTAGCATATAATGAAATATTCAGTTATTATTCCACATAAAAACAGGCAAGAGATAATCCAACGTTGTATTAATAGTATACCTGATAGGGACGATATTGAAATCATAATTATAGATGATAATAGTGATTCTAATCTTGTTGATTTTGATAATTATCCAGGAAAGGATAGAAAAAACGTACATTTTTACAGAACCTATGAGGGTAAAGGTGCTGGTTATGCGAGAAATGTAGGCTTGTCAAAAGCTCTTGGTACATGGGTTTTGTTTGCAGATTCAGATGATTATTATGCATCAGATTGTTTTGAAAAGTTGGATAGCTTGACAGAATCTAAAGACATAGATATTGTCTATTTTAATATTTTTGGTGATACTGTTCCTGTTAGTGGACGAGTTGAAAGGGTTAATCAAATATACAGTAAATATCAGAAGAGCGGAAACTTCAATTTTGTAAAATATGGTTGCTGGGCCCCTTGGAATAAAGTTGTTAGAAGAAATCTGATAGTTGAAAAAGAATTGTCATTCGAAGAAGTGCCAGTAGGTAATGATGCAATGTTTTCTCTCCAAGTTTCTAAATGCTGTACAAAGTGTACAATAAGTATGGAAAAACTGTATTGCCTGACCGAAGCAAAAGACAGTATAACTTGTGCAAAACGTGACTTTTCACGAGTTATGTCTTATTTGGATGTGGATATCAAGATAAACAAATTCTATTTGGATAATAGTCTCAGTTATTTATGCTTTCCTCTGTTGAAGATGAACCAGATGGCTCATATTGCTCGTGACTATGGACTATTGAACTTGTGTAGATTTTTACACAAACTTTTTAATAAACTAAGTGTTAATGTTTTTAAAATAGGAATATGCTTGAAGTAAAATATTATGTAAAAAGACTATACAACAAACTCTATGTTCCAATTCTAAGAAAACAATTTCAAGAATGTGGATATAATGTTGTGTTTTCACCTTTCGATAGTGTTTTTAGTTATAAAAATATAATCGTAGGGAATCATGTAAACATCGGTTATCACGCAGATTTCGTTGCAAGTCGCTCGAAAATAAAAATTGGTAACCATGTTGTATTTGGGCCTCATGTATCTATTAGGGGTGGTAATCATAGGACAGATATTGTCGGAAGATATGTAGATACTGTGACGGATGAAGAAAAGCTTCCTGAAAATGACGAAGATGTAATCTTTGAAGGTGATAATTGGATAGGTATGAACGTAATGATATTAAAGGGTGTCACAATAGGAAAAGGGTGTATAATTGGAGCGAATAGTGTTGTGACACATTCTACCCCCCTATACGATTTGTGCAGGCAATCCGGCAAAAGTTATCAAAGAACGTTTTAAGTCACAAGATATTGTTAAACACATTCAAATGCTAAACGAACATGAAGAAAAAGATATTAATAGTTTACAGTAGTCTCTCGGTAGGAGGTAGCACAACTTCCTTGCTATCCTTACTCAATGAGTTCAATATAGACAAATACGACATCGATTTGTTGGTACGTGGAAGTGGTGAGTACGACCATTTAGTTCCGAAATGTATTCATCGTTTACCTGATTTTGTAGAATCACCTGAAACCATACAACGTAAGAAAAAGAAATCTTTGACGAGTTGGTTTAATTTGGTAAATGCTTTATTTCGACATAAAGTAATGGGAAATTTAAATCAACGTTCTCAAATTATGGCATTAGATAGTTTGCGTTTCTGCAAAGATTTGAATAAGAAATATGATGTGGCGATTTCATATATTGAGGGATTACCAATGTATTATATGTTATCGAAAGTTCAGGCACAGAAATACATTAGTTGGATACATTTAGATTACAAAGGTGGAAAAATGAATCCTAAATATGATTATCATTTTTTAGAGAAAGCCAACAAGGTAGTTCTGGTTTCATCATCATGCAAGAAGAACTTTGATGAAGTGTTTCCTAAATTTCAGAATAAAACGGTATTTGTAGAAAATATATTATCACAGCAATTTGTGTTAAATCGTTCAAGAGAGAAAATAAATTATGTCTTACCAAAAGCGTCGTCCAGACTCAAAATGGTATCTGTCAGTCGTATAGATTTCAGCAGTAAAGGATTGGACCGTGGTGTGAATGCGTTGGCAACTTTAAAGTCTAAGGGGGTACTGAATGATGATGTTGTATGGTATATAATTGGAGATGGATTAGATTTCAAGACACTGAAAGAGATGATTCAGGAAAAAGAACTTGAAGACAATGTTATATTGTGTGGAGCGCAAAGCAACCCATTGCCGTTAGTACGCCAATGTGATGTGTTCTTCTTGCCTTCACGATCAGAGGGTAAACCGATGGCAGTAACCGAAGCTCTGATGTTAGGATTATTTGTTGTAGCAACGAGATATTCGTCGGTAGAAGAACAGATATGTGATGGTGAGAATGGCCTTATTTTGGAGAATTCTGACAAAGTGGTGTTAGATTTCTTAGAAAAAGTCCATCACAATTATGAATGGTTGTCCGAATTGAAGAACAGAATAAAACACCGTGACTACTCTAATATAGAAGAGTATAAAAAAGTAGAACAACTTATTGACGAATAAATATGATTTTGTTCTTTATTATGTTATGCATATTGTCAATATGTATACTCTATTCAAAATCCGTTAGCTTATATAGCACCGTATTTTGGACATCTTTTGTCTTATCCATATTAGCTTTTTTCCAAGATGTGAATCCGGATTCTGATTTAATGGTTTCTTTTGAGCATTTGGACAATATTAGAAAATATGGGTGGGCATATTTCGATAATACAGACATAGCTACCAGTTTTTATTTTCGTGGGCGTGATGGACTAAAGGTATACTTTTACTTAATTAGTTTCTTGCAATGTAATAATTTCTTTTCGGCTATTTCTGTATTTCTGTTTTATTATATGCCGATGTTGGGGATATTGGAATGTGCACGTTATTATAAAGTTGCACCCGAATATACAAAATGGTGTCTTATTATATTGATTTGGATGGTTGATTTCTTTGATGGTTCTAACGGAGTAAGAAATATGTTGTCTTTTGGCATTTTTGCATATGCTGTGACAACTGAATTGCTCGTAAACGAAAAGAAAATCAAAATTCGTTCATTTGTACTTTATGTTATCGCTGCATTGATTCATTCTTCTGCTTGGGTATTGGTTTTTCTCCGTTTGATGCTCTATTTAAAGAAAGAGAGTTTAATATTTGTGAGTGGTATTATACTCCTTTTTTGGAGTTATGGACTTGATTTCTTGAGCTTGAGCGATTTTATAAATAGCGAAAATGCAATCGCAGCCTCTATGGAACATCATATGTCTGCTTATGCTGGAGATAATATTGGTGAAGGCAATTATAGTGCTGATGTATTTAATAATTCTGCAAGTTATATGTTGATGAGAACGTTTAGGTTATTTCATGTATTGGCTATTCTATTTCCTATTTTATTTATTTGGATAAGAAACAGAAGTATAGACAATATCATGAAATATATTTATTTGCTCTCATGTTTTTGCTTGGGAGCGTACTTGTCATCTTTTGCAACCAACATATTTACCAGATATTCATTTGAAATTATATTCTTAACTCCAGTATTCTTTGTGGCCTATACAAGTAGAATAATATTATTGAATTTAGGCCAATATAAATTGAATCGATTAGCTGTCGTTTTTCTTATTATTGTGTTATTGTTCAACTATTATTTGTTTAGATACCATTACCATTATATGCATTTTGGTTTTAATATATATTAAAAAGTTAGATATTGTATTGTAATATGAAACATGATATAACACCAATGAACCGCATTATCATTGCCGACATAAAGAGTCCATGCCTTAACGGACGCTCCACGGGTCATTACTTTACCGTGGCGCAGAATTATTATGAGTTGTTTTGTAGTCATGTAAAGACGCACGTTGCTGGTGGCCCAATATACGACACTCGTTTTACAGCCGGACAGATGTTGCGTCTGCCGTATAATTGCTTACTTATGTGCGAGCCTTCGTGGAAGAGCAAGTTGAAGTATCTGATGAATGCACGTGCGTTGTTCTGTCAGGCTAAGGGTGACACCATTGTGGTACAGCAGGGTGGCGTGCTCAGTTCATTCATCGCCATTGCACTGTTCTATCACCGCAAGAGTCGGTTGTTCTTGATACAGTATAGCCGTGAAGGTGTTGACAGCTGTGGCAAACGATGGCTCTATCGACTTGTGAAACATAAAATCGATGGCGTTGTTTGCCCCAACGAGATGGTGGGCGAAGCATACGGCAGACCTTTCTGCGTAGTGCCTGATTATATATACCTTGACGGTAATGACATTCCTGATGTCTCATATAAGGATAAAAAATATGATGTATGCTTTGTGGGACGCATAGAAGAGGAAAAGGGTGTGCTCGATGTGGCTCACAAGTTAGCTGGAACCAGTCGGAGCATGATTATAGCAGGTAAGGTTCGGGATGAAGATCTTGCTGCGAAGTTGGAGCAAATTGCTTCTTCATGTAAGAATATCGAGCTGCATATTGGGTACGTCTCCGATGAAAATTATTATGGATATATTCGCAACAGTCGCTTCTGCATCCTCAACTATCAGGGTGAATATTCGCGACGTAGTAGTGGGGTGGTGCTCGATACAATATTTAATAATGTCCCCGTTATCGGTAAACGCTGTAAGGCTCTCGACTTCATCCACGATTTCGGTTGTGGATACATATACGACGACCTAGACTCTCTTGATCTTGACACAATCATGACAGAGCAAAACTATGACATTTATCTTCATAACATTGCTCTCTATAAGCAGAAGCATGTGGAATATGCAGAGAAATTGATGAAGTTTTTAGGTTTATAATTTTATTAGGTAATCTGTTACAATTAGTATGGTAACATCGTATTATAAGAATCTTTGAATGATTTATGAAAAAGTTATTATTAATCATTTACTACGCTTTGCTCCAACGTATTCCTATGCAGCCAATGCCTGGTTATAAACTTGGTTATAAACTTAGATATTGGTGTGTAAAGCATTTGCTTCGACGTTGTGGTACTGATGTAATTGTGAAAGACCATTGTTACTTTGGCAATGGTTTGCGCCTCTCGGTAGAGAATCGAAGTCAGTTGGGTAGCAATGCTAGGCTTAATGGAGATATCACCATAGGTAATGATGTATTAATGGGACCGGATGTTGTGATGATGGCTACAAGTCATGAGTTTGCTCGTTTGGATATTCCTATTAATCTTCAGGGAGCTAAAGAGGAAAATCCTATAGTAATAGGTGATGATTGCTGGATTGGAACTCGAGCAATAATATTGCCTGGTGTACATATAGGCAAACAGAGTATAGTAGCAGCAGGTGCTGTCGTAACTCGTTCTTTTCCAGATCGAAGCATATTGGGGGGGGTACCTGCAAGGTTGCTTAAAACAAGAGAATAGATTATTTATAAAGTAATAATTGTGAGATAATGGATAATCAAATATCAATAAATTTGTTCAAACAGCTAAATAAAGAAAATATTAAATACGCTGTTTTACGAAATTATAAAACATTGCCGGAAAGTCTTGGAGGTAGTGATATAGACCTTTGGGTTTGCTGTAAAGATGTAAAAGATTTTTTTCGAATAATAGAGAATGTTGCAAAAGAGCAGAATGCACATATGGTTTCTTATTTACCAGATACGCTTTGTCCAAAAGTATGCTATATGAATAGTGAATGTGGTATTCAAATAGATGTTTTCTGTGGATGTATTCCTTATCAAAATACAGAAATGATTCAGGGAGAGGTGATACAGAAACATATACAAAAATACAAGGATATATATGTGTTAGATGATCAATTAGCCAATTTAGTAGCATTCATAAAGGAAATCGTAAACAATGGTACGAGTGGCGAAAAGTATATAAAGCCTCTCTATGATAATGCAGACTTATATTCTTTAGAATATATACAAAGTGTTTTGACATTGTTTTCTGCTCGTTTTTCTGAGGTCTTGTGTGAAGCAATACAAGGTAAACAATTAGTTCAGAAGTTTGAAAAACTTAAAAAACTTGGTCGTTCTTCCTTGAAAACAAAAAATATTTTTTGGCATAAAATATCTAAAGTATCACGATTTTGGAACAAACCGGGATATGTTATTTCTGTTCAAGGAACAGATGGAAGTGGTAAGAGTACTATAATTGACGCAATTACTCCTTGGTTAGATGAGGCTTTCCATAATGGAATTATCTATAATCACTTGAGACCTAATGTATTGCCTGATATGGGCGTTGCTTTAGGTAAAAAGGAGGCTTTAAAGGATGGTGAAAAGCCAAAAGTTGTTTCTGATCCGCATGCACAAAAGCCATCAGGCTTAATTGGTTCTATTGTTCGTTGGGGATATTATATGCTGGATTATACTTTTGGGTACGCAAAATCTGTATATCCTAAAATCGCAACAAAGGCGAAGGTCTTTATATTCGATCGTTACTATTATGATTATTATATAGATCAACGTCGCTCTCGTACATCCTTGCCTTGGTGGGTTCTTCGGTTTGGGGAAATCTTCGTGCCTGTCCCAGATTTGATACTTTGCTTAGGTGGAGACCCTAAAAAAATATATGAACGTAAGCCTGAGACAAGTCTTGATGAGGTTACAAGACAGACCAATGTTCTAAAAAGTTTTTGTAGTTGCCGCAAGAATGCTGTCTGGGTTGATACGACACTTGCGCCTGAAGAAAGTATACGACTTGCTAAAGAGGCTATATTGGATATGCTGTCGCAAAGATTTAATAAAGTAACTTTCTTATGAGAATCTTGGTAAATTGTTATGCTTGCTCTCCTTATAAGGGGAGTGAGCCTGGTATGGGATGGAATTTCGTAAAAGGACTTTCTAAATATCATGAGTTATTTATTTTGACTGAAAGTAAATTTAAAGAAGATCTTGATAGATATTTTGTAACTAATCCAGACGAAAAAAGTAATAAACATTTCTTTTTTATTAAAAAGAATCGTCATAAAACATTGCGTAAAATATGGCCGCCATCTTATTATTGGTTCTACAATCAGTGGCAAAAGAAAGCCTTGGAATTTGCAAAAGAATTGGATGCAAAATACCATTTTGATTTGGTACACCAATTAAATATGGTAGGTTATAGAGAGCCTGGTTATTTATACAAGCTTAACAAGCCTTTCGTTTGGGGGCCGATGGGTGGTTTCAATATAACGCCATGGAAGTTATTGCCGTCAATGGGTGTGAAAGGAATGGTCTTTTATGGTATGCGTAATATTATAAATTCTTGGCAAATGAAACATTCTGTTCGTGTAGCAGAAGCCGTGAATGAAAGTGATTCTATAATAACTGCTACAGAAGATGACCATAACACCTTATTGAAATTGTGGAATAAAGATAATATAGTAATACCTGAAGTCGGTTTTCAAACTTCTACCAAACATCAAACCGAAAGTCGTGTCGGAAAATTAAAAATATGTTGGTCAGGATTGCATATTCCAAGAAAATCTCTGAACTTACTCTTAGAGGCTATGGCTTGGTTAAAGAATCCTGATAAAGTGGAATTGCATATTATAGGTGAAGGAGAATGTACTAGGAAATGGAAATATCTAAGTAAAAAACTTAGGCTTAAAAATATTACATGGCACGGATGGGTAGAAAAGACTGAAGCAATGGGGATTATGTCTAAGTGTGATGCTTTTGTAATAACGAGTTTGAGCGATGCTACATCGACCGTACTTCTTGAAGCATTGTCTATGGGTTTGCCTGTAGTTGCAACAAACCATCTTGGTTTTGCCAATGTTATTACAGATGATTGTGGAATAAAAATAGATTTGAAAAATCATAAACAAGTTATTCGTGATTTTGCTTTTGCTATAGAAAAGCTAGAAGGTGACGAAAAATATCGTCAGAAGTTGTCTCTTGGAGCGTTGGAACGTGTAAAAGATTTTTCTTGGGAGAGCAAGATTGATTTGATTGATAAAATATATCAAAATGTAATTGAAAAGCATAAATCATGATGAAACTATATAGATTTAAAACATTTACGACTTCCTATTATTTTCCTCACTTGGACTCTTCTCTACAATATATGTATGGCTTGTATAGTCCATACGGAGGACGATTGTCGAAAATATATTGGTGGCTGTTTCAACATTCTTCTGTTGTGAGGTCATTGACATCTGTGAATGAGAAAGATTTGGAGTTCCCTTATTCAAAAATTAAGGCGTCTGATGGAAATGACACGCTGATGTCTTTCAATATGGGGAGTCCCGGTGTTGAGCAGAAAATATCTATTTTGGGATATGACAAAACATTGGATATTCCATTTTTTGCCAAATTCTCAGAAAAGCCGAGAGCGAAGAAGTTGACGAAAAATGAGATAAGGATATACCGTATGCTTGACGGTACTGGTTTGACACCGAAGTTATTGCAAGCAGTTGATACAGACGATTATGTATATCTAAAGGCAGAATTTATAAAAGGTTCTCGTCCAAAAAGTCGCAAGATGACAGATGAGGTATTGCAGTTGTGCTTACCTTTATCAAAATATCATCTAACAGATAAAAATGTTGATGAAAATGGCTTGAAAATGTCATTAAGCCATGGAGATTTCTGCCCATGGAATGTGCTTGTTTCTGAAGGTTCTATTCGTCTTATTGATTGGGAACTTGCTGCTGATCGTACGCTTGGTTACGACCTTTTTACGTATATCTGTCAAGTTGCTATTCTATTTGAACCAGAAAAGCAACTTCTGCTTGCAATAGATGATAATATGAGATTCGTCAAAGAATACTTCTATAGTTTTGGCATCACTGATTACAAGCCATATCTCAAGGCTTTTGCCATGCAGAAATGGGAGTATGAGGAAGGTAAAGGAAATAATCAACTATCTGATAAATATAAGGAGCTTGCCAATATCCTTTAGCCCTATCTGATGAAACGATTTTTTTAGTATGTGGGTACAACCCGAACCGAACTTTAATTAGTAAAATTTTAAAGATCTCTCGTGTTTGCAGCGTAAAGCTGCTTAGCTCATTGTTGAATTATTAACGAACTATTGATTATAATGGAGACAATATATAAAAATGAAATCTTAGGTGAATCCGGTTGTTATAACGTTAATTTTTTAGTTCATGATAATAAATTCTATGTGATGGATAATCACTTGTGTGCAAGTTGGTGTTGGGAACAAAAAATCAATCCTGCATATCAATATGGTATATTTCACATAGATAGGCATTATGATTTATTGAATAATCTAAGTGATGCTTATCTTAGAACTAATCATGATAGGTTAACTGGGACAAATTTTGATGATTTAAAATCATTGGCAGATGCTAATGATATCAGATATGATAATTATATAGATGCATTTTACCGATTGCATCCAGGTTTATTGACAAAAGCTTATTATTGTACTCATCATGATGGTAGTGATTGGCGTGATATGAGTTTGAAATCCATAAGCTCAGATGCTACAGACGTAAAGATATATGATTTAGTAGATAATTTCACCTATTGGATAGGTGAAATTGGAATTGAGCATTGGATATTGAATATAGATCTTGATTTCTTTTTTCAAGGGCAAGGAGAGGAAGGATATTATCGCTTTCTAACAACACATTATGTTAAAAAGCTATGTCGTGCCATAAAGAAAGTTTTAGATAAGATTGATGTCATTTCAATAGCACTTAGTCCTGAATTTTGTAACGGATGGGGGCCATCTTTTGATGTACTTCATATATTTGAAGATGAACTAGGTTTTAAAATGCCTTTCAAATATAGTAAGATAGAAGGACGAGATGTTTTAGTATAATGTCATACATAGTTATGAAACAAAAGATTTTATTTATTATGCACATGCCGCCTCCTGTGCATGGCGCAGCGATGGTGGGGCAATATATCCATGATAGCAAGCTCATCAATGAGAAGTTTGAGGGGCATTACATCAATCTGACAACGGCTAAGAATCTGCAAGATATTGGTAAGGTTGGATTCCGAAAGTTTGTTGATTTTGTCAAGTTGCTTCGTAGAATCCGTAAGAGTTTGAAGACAATCAACCCAGAATTGGTGTATGTAACACCAAATGCTTGTGGCGGTGCTTTCTATAAGGACTATATTGTTGTTCAGATGATTAAGCGAATGGGATATCAGGTGGTTGTGCATTATCATAATAAGGGTGTTTCAACTCGTCAAAACAGATTCTTGGATAGCTTCCTATACCAGCGATTCTTCAAGGGAATCAAGGTAATTCTACTATCGGAATGCTTGTATGGTGACGTCAAGAAGTATGTAAAAAGAGAAGACGTGTTTGTTTGTGGCAATGGCATCCCGGATGTTATTGAGAACTCGGCTTGTTCGGAAACTGTAGCAAGTGACCATATTGACGGCAAGGTTCCTCATGTGTTGTTTCTTTCCAATCTTCTGATAAGTAAGGGTGTGGTCGTTCTGCTTGATTCTCTGAAGGTACTGAAGGAGAAGGGCTGCCGTTTTGTCTGCGACTTTGTGGGTGGTGAAACGGTGGAGATGGATGCTGCCATGTTTCAGGCTGAGGTGGCAAAGCGTGAGCTTGAGGGCATGGTGGTGTATCATGGCAGGAAATATGGTAATGATAAGGAGGCGTTTCTGAATGGTGCTGACATCTTTGTCTTCCCTACTTTCTATCATAATGAGTGTTTCCCTTTGGTGTTATTGGAAGCTATGCAGCATCATCTGCCGTGTGTCTCTACCACGGAGGGAGGAATCCCCGGCATCATTGATGATGGCAAGACCGGCTTCCTCGTTCCAAAGCATGACGCAGAAAATTTAGCTGAGAAAATTCAGGTTCTACTTACTGATGCCGAGTTGCGCCAACGTATGGGAAAGGCAGGAAGAGAGAAGTTTGAGAAGGAGTTTACGCTTGAGGTGTTTGAGAAGAGAATGGCGGAGATACTCCGTGAGAATGTCTGAATAGATAACAGATGAAATATCTGATTTATGATAAAAACTCTGCTTTGTTTGTATGTTTGAATATTTATATGTAACTTTGATGCGGAAATACAAACCATTAATATTATTTAGGACATGAATTTAAGAGACCTTCCCCATATCGAGTATAAGCAATATGGTAAGTCTTTCCTTATGGAAGCAATATTGCGTGTGGGTTATAATGAAATAACATCATTTGAAAAATTGTGTCCTAAATTGCATGCTTTTTTTAACGGTATTCTAAATATCAAGGAAAGTTTTGAGCAACAGGATACTGAAATAAACTGTGTCGTTGTTCAAAATAGTGATTCTACATTGAGTATTGAAGTAACTTCATCTCATATTGTTTTTACTATGCGACCACCAGCTTATGGGTGTTTTGCAGATATGCTGGATTTTGTCAAAACAATTGGTGGAGTTTTTAATGTGATGGAAATAGAATATTTTCAGAATGTGTCTATCTGTAAAAAGAACGTTTGGGCTTTAAAATCGCAGAAAGCTCAAGAAAAAGGAGCGCTCTTGTCTATGATTTTTTCCAAGTCGATGCTGAAGCCGTGGATGTTTGAAGCTGCTAAAGATGAAGCTACAAATGGATGCGGACAGACATGCCGATTTGACGGAGAAGGTGTAGAACTGAAGATTGCCAACGGTTTTAAAACTAATGATGAAATGACGATGTTTCATCTTAATCTTACTGTTACTGAAAACACTCCGAATAGTGTCGGAAATATGAAAGATGTAATGGAAAATCTAAATGGCATTCTATTTGATGGGTTCAATTGGGCTATAACCAATGAAATGATTGACGTTTTGAAAGAACAATAGTAATAACGGTATGGATAAGACTTTTAAATTGACAGCTAAAAATATTTCCGAATCAAAAGCATGTGGAAACAACCTCATTGGACATACTTCTGTGATGGTGGGAACATTTATGCTTTTTTCTTTGGTAGGACCTAATACTGTTAACGACACAATTCCTTCTGCAAAAACCACGAAAAGTTATGTGATGGAAAGTTGTTCTATTGATCACAAAAAAAAGTTGATAGGAAAGTTCTTAGATCGTATTAACGAACTTAGCATGCTGAGAGATAATTGGGACTATGAGGGCGCAAAGCCTATTCATGCAACTGTGTGTAGACAGGCCAAGGCTCTTGTTGTGCGTTTATCTGAAAATATTCTGAAAAGTCTTGTGGTTTTTCCTGATGTAGACGGAACTCTATTGTTTGATGTAAGATCTGATAGTTCTCATTCCACAATTTTCGTTTGCGATAATTTCTTTTCTTATATATTAAAGAAAAAATCAGGTAATAACGAGGTGGTTTCTGGATGTTCTTGGAATAAGGATTCTGATGTTAATGCAATGATTTCGAAAATTGAAGATTCTTTGTCATGAGTGAAATCGTAAATATGAATGAGGCAGGAATTGATGAAGAAAAGGACTATATCGAAGATGAAGAAATGATAGTTCGACTTCTGTCTTCTCCAAAGCTGTATGATACGGATACTTGTAGGCTTAATGCTGCTGCATTTAATCTTAGAATATTGCGTGGCAAGAACGAAACATATGTGTCTCTTGGGCGTGAACGCGATATGGATAATGGATTAAGCGGGTATCTTGAGCGCATGCCTAATATTATATGGGGAAAGAGTAGAACGCAGGATTATGTTGGATATATTCGAAGTGAAGCTGTAGAATATAGAAAAGACTTTCCTCTAAACGCTTTATTTAGCGTATTAGAAGGTTCGGATGATCATGCAGGCTTGTTCTTTTTAACAAGTGACAAGCGACAATGTTTGGCTGGTCCTATAGACAAAAGCAATGCTGATGAGTTGAAATACTATTTGGTAATACTTGAACTTTGCGAACGGCTTGAGCCTTTTGTCATATTAAAAAAACATGATTAAAGAAAAATAAAGCTCGCTCATAAATGGATGATTGTTTAACTAAGTTTGACAAGATATCTGTTTATTAGAATGATAAAAATAATAAGAATCAAGAAACATTTCAGTATGATGGAATCTGAACACCTATACATCATTGGTAATGGCTTTGATTGCTATCATGGGGCTAAATGTTCTTACTATGATTTCAGAAATTACTTGTTGAGACATAAGCCTTATGTTTTGGCTACTTTCGATTTGTATTTTGGACCGAGATCGTTGAAAAACAGCTTCGAGAGTTTCAAGGATTTTATGAAATGTTTCGAGATTTCATGGGATTGCACGTTTGATGGTGTTTACCCGAAGACGACATGGGCAGAGAATAAATTGTGGTATAGTTTTGAAGAACATCTGGCTGACCTGAATAGAGAGAAGGTTTTTGATATTCTTGATATTGTCTTGCCTGACTGCGATGAGGATTCTGATAATTTTAGGTATTGTGACTATTATTTAGGGTTAGACAATATTTCGGATATGCTGAATACGTGTACTTTTGAGATGAGGTACCAACTGCATAGATGGATAAATACTTTGCAGTATAAGAAAGGTTTTAAAAAGCATCTGCTTGATATAGATAGACATGCTCGTTTCTTGACATTCAACTATACTGACTTTTTGGAGTCTGTGTATGGTATACCTAATGACCAAATCAATTATATTCATGGAAGTAGGCATGGAAGATTTGGAAGTTTGATAATAGGACATAGTGCGGACGACAAGGCGAATTTAGAGTCATGGATAAAGAGAAATGAACATCGTCGAAGGTATCGTCCTAATCTTAAAGACAGGAAGGGACGATATTTCGCGAATGACAAACTTGCGTATCTTGCTTATTTTCTGGAAGATGAAACAAATGGTAATTGGAGATTACCGATCAGATATCATGCTGTGCAAGAAGCGTTGGGAAGATTTGAAGATTATTATGCTATTAATATGAAACCTACCAAAAGCATAATATCTGCCAATGAATATTTTTTTGAATCCTTATCTACGATTAAGAAGATTACTGTTATTGGGCATTCTTTAGCCAAGGTGGATATGCCGTACTTTGAAAAGATAAACGAAAAAGTAGGTGATGACGTGGTGTGGGAGTTTAGCTTCCATTCCAAGAACGACAAAAGGAGGATTGATTCTTTTTGCAAAAGGTTTTCAATCACTTCAGATAGACGAAATGATTTTGAATTATAGGAGACTCGATTCTCCGAGGCATCCATTCGCATTTTGCGATTTGATTTTATCTACGGTATGGATGCAATCTTAGTGTCAATAACATTGATGCTTAAACCAGTCCTTTTAGTAGCTCGGTCGAACGATGGATGATAATGGTTATGGTGGTGAGGGATCACTCTCTCACCACCTTTTACAAAAAAACAAAGTAAAACCACCATTACTGCGTAAGGTCTTAACGCATTAGGTTTTTACTTTTGCTTTCGAGTTCTAAACCTCTTCATCTTATTCTTCATGGTCCAATATTTCCATCATTTGTGCTGCGGTCACAACTTTTGGAGTCTTGGGGAAATGCTTCAAGTTACCAGTAACAAGGAATGAGTCTTCTTCGCTCAATGCAACTTCATAGAAAACTCGGTCGTCTTCATCAGGCATGTCGCCATCGTAAGGAAAACGTGAGGAGTCAATGCCATTAGTTTGTATAAAATACAGTAACCTTTGTATGTCTTTGTCTGCCAAATGAAATTTTGAACGATGAAGCACCTCGGAATATTCTTCTATGATTTCATCATTGTACAAGGGCTTGATTTTTCCTGCAAAAAGGCTGTTGATAACTCGGCGTGTTGAGGCAGTGGCATTCTTTGTGATAAAAGCTGACACAAAAATGTTGGTATCAATAACTGCGTACACCATTGCGTTCTTTTCTTAATCGTCTGACTTCTTTTATCTCTTCATTGATCTCATCAAGAGACATTTCTATGTTGTTTTCTCTTGCTGTCTTGCACATGTTTTCAAAAGCTTCTATTGCCTCGACTGTTACCTTGTCTTCTTTGCATTCCTTTGCCTTAATGGCAAAAGGTATACTTCGTGTGCGGATTACCGCCTTGACAAATACATTGATTGCTGCATTTGCACTCATGCCAAACTGCTCACAAAGGCTGTCGAACAGGGCTTTCTGTTTAGAGTCTATACGGATTGTCATTGATGTCTGTGCCATAACTATATATTTTTGATTAATATTGATTGCAAATATATGGTATTTTGACGTAAGTTGTATTGTTTATGATTTCTTTTTATCAAAGTTTAACGGAAAATTCATGAAACCAAAGATACTTTTTACCATGCACATGCCGCCGCCTGTGCATGGAGCTGCTATTGGGGTATTTCTAATTTCGATAATTAAAAAATTACAATAATGTTTCAATTAAAAGATTTAAATATTCTTGGTAGTAAGGCGGAGCTTGCCTTGCTGCCTGAGGGCAAATTGCTCATTAATACGATTAATGCTCATTCTTTTAATACGGCAAAGAAGGACAAACTCTTTGCGGAGGCGCTGACCAATGGCGACGCTCTTATTCCTGACGGAGTGAGCATCGTGAAGGCGTGCCGAAGGATTAAAGCGAAAAGCCAACCTAAGGAGCGTATTGCAGGATGGGATTTGTTCGAGTTTGAAATGAACAAACTCGAACAATTAGGAATTAGAAAATTCAGTGAGCATCCGCTCACGGTAATGTTCATGGGTAGCTCGCAGAAGGTGCTTGACCTTATTGTGAAGCGGGCGGCTGAGGTTTATCCTCATCTGAAGGTGGTGACTTACTCGCCTCCTTATAAGCCGGAGTTCTCGGATGAGGACAATAAGGCTATCATTGATGCTATCAATGCTGCTGATCCTGACTTGCTGTGGATTGGCATGACGGCACCGAAGCAGGAGAAGTGGACCTACACGCATTGGAAGGAGCTGAACATTCATTGCCATGTTGGAACAATCGGTGCTGTCTTCGACTTCTTTGCCGGTACTGTGGAGCGTGCTCCGATGTGGTGGCAGCGTCATGGCCTGGAATGGCTTTATCGTCTGCTGAAGGAACCGAAGCGTATGTGGCGCCGATATATCATCGGCAACGCTCTCTTCCTCTGGAACATGACAAAGGAATAATACAGAATTGTAAGGTTGCATGACTTCCGTTTATTTTCGTTTCGTACAGTTCTCTTTGGGCATTTACGAAGGGAAAGAGTTTCTTGAAGGGTCTGCATTGAAAGGCTTCGATTGGGCCGCCTTTTATGAGTTTGCAAAGAAACAGACGCTTATCGGAGTTGTCTTCGATGGTATTCAGAAGCTGCCTAAGGATGTAGCTCCTCACCTTGTATTGCTGATGCGTTGGCTTGGCATGAGCCAAAGGATTAAGCAACGTAATGAGAGGCTGAACGTGGCTACGGTGGATATATATAATAAGGTGAAGGCTGCCGGATATTCTTGCTGCATATTGAAGGGGCAAGGGAATGCCGCTATGTATCCTAATCCATCAGCACGCACTCCAGGCGACGTTGACATCTGGGTGAATGCCGGGCATGAGGAGATTCGCAGGCTTGCTCATCTGCTTGTAAAGAAGGCGAACGGACATGTGGATGACGAATGTTTTAACCACATAGGTATTAGCGTGAACGGCATTGGCGTGGAACTGCATTCTACGCCTGGCTTCATGGCTAACTTCGTTTATAACCGGAGACTGCAAAAGTGGTTGAAGCGGAATGTTGATTTGCAATGCTGCAATATAGAGGAACTGCCTAATGGTGTAGGAGCTGTCGCTGTCCCTACCCTATCGTTCAATATCGTTTATCAACTTTATCATCTCTATCATCATTATTTCTATGAGGGTGTAGGACTGAGACAGGTAGTGGATTATTACTACGTAATTTTGAATTTGGAATCAGGAGTTTGGAATTGTCGCTTAAGCGATGAGGAGTTGAAGAATTGTGAATTGGAAATTCAAAACTCGCTAAAGCATCTCGGTCTGTGGAAGTTTGCAGGAGCCGTGATGTATGTTCTGCATAAAGTGATGGGACTGTCTGAGGATAGGATGATTGCACCTATGGACATGAAGAGAGGAAGAATGCTTCTTGACGATATCCTGCATGGCGGCAACTTCGGACAGTATGATAAGCAACATGCTTGGGGACGCGACTGCTATGATAATAAAGGTTTCAAACATGGAGCATTAGGACATAACCTATTGCGTCTGTATCGTGACGTCAGCTTGTTGAGGTTTTATCCTACCGAGGCTTTAAGTGAGCCTGTGTTTAGAGTTTGGCATTGGTGGTGGAGAAAGCTGTATAACGAACAATAAGGGTAAGCATAAATTAAAAACAACAAAGGCTTTACATCAGGTATGTCGGGAAAAACGTTCTCGACAGACCTAATGTAAAGCCTTTTTTTTATTTAATTGTATTGCTGCTTACTTCTCCTCGTACTCGGGACGGAGCTTGCGTACGGTCTCGGCAGCACGCCACATTTCCTTGTCGTGCATGGCCTTAAGCTCGGCGTTGAGCTTCTCGCGGTAGTCGGGCTGCGAGTTAGAGTCAATGGAAATCTGTGCTTCCACACCTGTCTTTACAGAGAGATAGAGCCATTCCATGACGGGCTTGATGGCCTCACGGAAACGTGGAGCCCAGTCGAGAGCGCCGCGCTGTGCTGTGGTGGAGCAGTTGGCGTACATCCAGTCCATACCCTTCTCTGCGAAGAGCGGCATGAGGCTCTGTGTCATCTCCTCTACAGTCTCGTTGAAAGCCTCAGAAGGAGAGTGACCGTGCTCGCGGAGCACCTCGTACTGTGCCTCGAAGAGACCCTCCATAGCACCCATCAGCGAACCACGCTCACCGGTAAGGTCGGATGTAGCCTCGCGCTGGAATGTTGTCTTGAAGAGGTAGCCGGCACCGATACCGATACCGAAGGCAAGTGTCTTGTCCTCTGCCTTGCCTGATGCGTCCTGATAAACAGCGTATGAGCAGTTGAGTCCGCGTCCCTCAAGGAACATTGTGCGGAGCGATGTGCCCGAACCCTTCGGTGCCACCATGATGACATCCACATCAGCAGGAGGAACCACGCCGGTGCGGTCGTTCCAGTTAATGGCGAAACCGTGTGAGTAATAGAGTGTCTTGCCTGCGGTAAGATACTGCTTGATTTTAGGCCATACGGCTATCTGACCTGCGTCAGAGAGGAGCATGCAGATGATGGTGCCCTTCTGGGCTGCCTCCTCGATGGAGAAGAGAGTCTCACCCGGTACCCATCCGTCAGCCACAGCCTTGTCGTATGTCTTGCCCGGACGCTGTCCGACGATGACGTTGAATCCGTTGTCGCGGAGGTTGCCTGCCTGACCAGGACCCTGGATGCCATAACCGAGAATGGCTATTGTCTCGTTCTTAAGAACATCACGTGCTTTCTCCAAAGAGAACTCTTTGCTGGTGACTACTGTCTCTACAACGCCACCGAAATTCATTTCTGCCATATTAGTTAACTGTTGTGCAGCCGGGGTCGTGCCGCTGTTTATTATTTATTATTTAATTGAAGATTCTCTGCGGTTTGTTTACATTATGTACCCTGAACCAAATGCAAAGGTAATAAAATATCAGATAACACCAAACAAAAGTGTCACTCTTTCACAAATTTAACTTTACATCTGCATACCTCCTTTAGGTCTGAGGCGTCCTCTGTGGTCTGCTTCATCACCTGCACGCAAAACTCGCCCTCTCCGGCTTCGTCCACAAAGAGATGAAGCTTGTCGCCGCAATGCGACTCTGCCACGTAGGCGATGTCGAAGCGCTGCAGGCGGTTGTGACGATAGAAGTCGAGGTTCCATAGGTCGAGGATATGCTCAATATATTTGACGCTGTTGATGTGTCCGTTGACGTCCACGTCGCTGTAGTAGGTATCGACAATGCGCAGACAGCGTGCTTCCTTCGATAGCTTCACACGCTGGAAAGGCTGTATGGGGCACGGCTTGTCGGTCTCGATATACTTGGTGATGAGTCCGTCACGCTCGGCAAGGATGTCCACCGGCTGGCGCGTGTCCGTATCGATCATCGCCCAGATGCTTCGTCCGTAGCCGAGACATTCGCCCTGGGTGTCGCGGATGGCATAGTTACGGCTGGTGAAGAAGCGCATTACGCCTTCCACCCATGTGTCGACGGTAATGTGGTCGTAAGCCTTCGGCATCTTCTCCATCTCCATCACGAAGCGTGAGAGCACCCATGTCTTATGCACGGTGTTGAGATAGTCCATGCCATATCCACGCTCGTTGCTATGGAAGTCGGCTGCATTGAGAAGATGATTGCCGAGATGGCCGAGGAATATGCGGTTAGAGAAATCGCAATGGAACGGCTCGACGAGGAAATCATAGCTTCCAACTTTGCTTAATAGATTCATAGTGTTACTTGAGTTTTGGGGTTCTGCTTATGTTTTTTTCAATTAGATGTCCTTGTTCTTATGGAGGAATTCGGCAAGCGGCTCTTCCGTGCTTCGCGTCACAGCCACCCTACCCGAGCGCGAGTACTGGAGCAGACAGCCGAAGGAATGGAGCTTGTTGTAAAGATCCTGCACGTCATCAGTCAGTCCTGCCACCTGCACAGTGGTGTACGTGGGATTGACCTCCAGCATACGCGCTCCGCTGCGTCTTATCACACGCGACACCTCCGGATTAGCCATAAGAGCCGGCGTGGCAATCTTATAGATGGCTATCTCATGGATGAAGAGTTCGGAGTCAAGATAATAGTCGGCCTTCACCACGTCTATCTTGCGCTCGATGAGCTTCGTGATTTTCTTTATCTCCTCCTCGTAGCTCCATGCGGTGATGGTGTACTTGTGGATGCCGGATACGCTGAACGCGGAGGCATTGATGCTTTCTATGTTGACCTGCTGACGCGTAAAGACAGCCGACACCTGACTGAGGATGCCCGGCACGTTCTCGGAATAGACAAGCAGGGTGTAGAGTTTCTTTTCCACTTTCTTTAATGTGTTAAGTTTGACATTTCCCTATAGATTCACTTCGAGCAGCATCTCGTCCACGCTCTTTCCCGGAGGTGTCATCGGCAGCACGTTGTCTTCCTCCTTCACGGCACACTCGAGGATGAACGGGCCGGGGGTGGTAAGCATACGCTCCACCTCACGCTTCAGATCGTCGCGCGTTATGGCCACGCCGTAATTGATGGCGTAGCCGTCGGCTATGGTGCGATAGTCAGGATTGAGCATTCGTGTGAACGACTTGCGCTTGTTGAAGAACATGTCCTGCCATTGTCTTACGTTGCCGAGATAGTTGTTGTTGAGGAGGATTACCTTCACGGGAGCTTGCTGCTCCATGATGGTACCAAGCTCCTGTATGCTCATCTGGAACGATCCGTCGCCGGTGAAGAGGCAGATGGTGCGGTCGGGTGCACCGAAGGTGGCTCCAACGGCAGCCGGCAGTCCGAAGCCCATGGTGCCGAGTCCGCCACTCGTCACGACGCTGAGCTTACGACGATAATGGAAATAGCGGCATGAGAACAGCTGATTCTGACCAACATCGTTGACGAGAACCGCCTCGCCGTGCGAAGCCTCAGCCACTACGTTGACCACCTCGCCCATAAGCAGAGGGCCTTCGGTGGGATGGATGGCAGGCTCGATGACGCGGCGGCGCTCCTCATCCCAGTAAGGACGGAAACTGTCTATCCATTCACGATGGCTGTTCTTATTGAGGAGGCGCGTGATGGCTGGCAGCGAAACCTTGCAGTCGCCCACTACGGACACGTCGGTCTTCACCACCTTGTCTATCTCAACGTTGTCGATGTCGAGGTGTATGATTTTAGCCTGCTTGGCGTACGTATCGAGTCGGCCAGTGTCGCGGTCGCTGAAACGCATACCAATGGCTATTATTACGTCAGCTTTCTGCGTCAATACGTTCGGAGCCAGATTGCCGTGCATGCCGAGCATACCCATATTGAGAGGATGGTCGGTGGGCAGGGCTGAGAGTCCGAGCATAGTGCGTGCCGCAGGAATGTCAGCCTTCTCAAGGAACTGGCGCAGCTCTTCCTGTGCTCCGCCAAGCTCCACGCCATGTCCGACAAGTGCCAAGGGGCGTTCTGCACGGTTGATAAGACTGGCAGCGGCTGCCACATGGTCATCCTGAATGTGCGGATAAGGCTCGTAACTGCGTACGGACGTCACCTTCACTGGGCGCCATTCGCACTTCTGCACTTGCGCACTCTTAGGGAAGTCGAGCACCACGGGACCAGGACGACCTGAACGGGCAATATAGAAGGCACGGCTTACTGCCCACGAAATGTCCTCCGGACGACGTATCTGATAGCTCCACTTGGTTATGGGCTGCGTCATTCCGACGAAGTCGACCTCCTGAAAGGCGTCGGTACCAAGGGCTTCGGTGCCCACCTGTCCGGCAATGACGACAATCGGAGTGGAATCAATCATCGCGTCAGCAATACCCGTAAGCGTGTTTGTGGCTCCCGGACCGCTGGTGACGATGCACACTCCCACCTCACCACTGACTCTCGAAAAGCCCTCCGCAGCATGAGCGGCGGCTTGCTCGTGGCGCACAAGGATGTGATTGAACACCTTATTGTCGCCACGCGTATAATCGTAAAGAGCATCGAAGGTGGGCATTATGGCTCCACCCGGATAGCCGAAGATGGTTTTGACACCCTCGTTCTGAAGGGCACGCATCAGGGCTTCTGCTCCTGTTATCTGTTCCATAAGAAAATAGGCAATTTAAAAGATTAAATGATTCGAACTCCTCCCTTGTCTGCCGAGCTGACGCTCTGCGCATAAGCCCTGAGAGCCTTGCTGACCTTACGGTCGCGCGTCAGCGGCTGCTGAGGGCGTGCTGCGAGTTCGTCGTCGGAGAGGCGTACGTTGATGGTGCGTGCAGGAATGTCGATGTCGATGATGTCACCGTCCTTCACCTTACCGATGTTGCCGCCGGCTGCTGCCTCAGGCGAAATATGACCGATGCTGAGTCCGGAGGTTCCGCCTGAGAAGCGTCCGTCGGTGATGAGGGCGCACTCCTTTCCAAGATGGCGGCTCTTGATGTAGGACGTAGGATAAAGCATCTCCTGCATTCCCGGACCTCCCTTTGGACCTTCGTGAGTGATGACCACACAGTCGCCACTCTGCACCTTTCCTCCGAGGATGCCCTCGCAGGCTGCCTCCTGAGAATCGAAGACACGTGCGGGTCCGCTGAATTTCCAGATGTCAGGGTCGACACCGGCTGTCTTGACCACGCAACCGTCCTGAGCGATGTTGCCGAAGAGTACAGCCAGACCGCCGTCCTTCGTGTAAGCATGCTCCAAGGAGCGGATGCATCCGTGTTCACGATCCGTGTCGAGCGATTCCCACTGGGCGTCTTGGCTGCCCATCTGCGTGGAGAACTTACGGCCGGGTGCGCTATGATAGATGCGGCTTGCTTCTTCCTGTATGTTATAGCCCGTGATGTCGTAGGCGCTCATAGCCTCAGCAAGGGTGGTGCCGTCAACACGACGTACCGAACCGTCGACGAGTCCACCACGATTCAATTCGTTCATAATGCCAAGTATGCCACCAGCGCGATTGCACTCCTGCACGCTGTACTTCTGCGTGTTCGGTGCCAACTTGCAAAGGCACGGAACATGACGACTGAGACGATCGATGTCTGCCATCGTAAAGTCTACGCCTCCCTCCTGCGCCACGGCAAGAAGATGGAGGACGGTGTTGGTGCTGCCGCCCATGGCAATGTCGAGGGTCATGGCATTGAGGAACGCCTCACGGGTGGCAATGCTGCGCGGAAGAACCGAGTCGTCGCCATCCTCATAGTAAGCAAGGGCGTTCTTCACAATCTGACGTGCTGCGTCGCGGAAAAGACGGACACGGTTGGCATGCGTGGCAAGGATGGTGCCGTTGCCGGGCAAAGCCAGTCCGATGGCCTCGGTGAGAGAGTTCATCGAGTTTGCGGTGAACATTCCGGAGCAACTGCCGCAACCCGGACATGCACAACTCTCAAGCTTCTGCAAGTCGGCATCGTCCACACTCGTATCGGCACCCTTTATCATTGCAGTAACAAGGTCGGCATTCTCGCCGTGCCAACGTCCTGCTTCCATCGGACCTCCAGAGCAGAAGACCGTAGGTATGTTGAGACGCATGGAAGCCATGAGCATTCCCGGCGTAACTTTATCGCAATTAGAAATGCAAATCATAGCATCAGCCTTATGTGCATTAACCATATACTCCACAGAGTCGGCAATGATGTCGCGCGAAGGCAGCGAATAGAGCATGCCGTCGTGTCCCATGGCAATACCGTCATCGATGGCAATAGTGTTGAATTCGGCAGCATAGCATCCCATGCTCTCAATCTCTTTCTTTACTATCTGACCTATCTCATGCAGATGTGTATGGCCAGGTACGAACTGTGTGAACGAGTTGACGATGGCAATGATGGGCTTTCCGAACTGTTCGTGCTTCATACCCGCTGCCACCCAAAGGGCTCTCGCTCCAGCCATACGACGACCTTCCGTACATACTGCGCTTCTCAACTGATGTTTCATTTGCGTGTTTTTGATTGTTAAATTGCTGCAAAGGTAAAGAGTTTTCACATAACAACCAACTAATATGTACGTTTTTTAAGGGTTTTAAGAACAGGTTTGGTGCTAAACCGAACAAAAGCTTACCATACGTCAACAATATGACACAAACGCTATTTATTTGTGCATCATTGCTTATTGAGGATTTTCTTTCCGTCCACTATTATAATTCCCTTGCTGCGCGATGACGTTTTTCTGCCGGACAAGTCGTAAGCGACGGTAGGGTCGGACGTAATCGTCGGGGCATCAATGGATGTCTCTACGCTTACCGAATAGACGTTTTGGGCGGCTGAACCGGCAAAACCAGTGGAGAATTTCACGTCGGGAAGGACAAAGTAAGCACGCATTGCCTTAAGGCTGCCTTCCCCATTGGGCGTTACAAGGCGCATGCCGTCGGAGCTGATAAAGCGCGTTATGCCGTTGGCAGGGAGGGTTTTCGGAGAAAACGTACCCTTGAAATCATAGCTGTCATCATTTACACTGACGGTCATAACTTTAGGTTCAGCTGCTTCTATCTCACGATTGAAGAATACGGGGTCGATGATATCGCCGCCTTCCACCTTTATTATATAAGGTTCGCCGGCAATAATCTCCCTTACACGACTGAACGAAAACTCCACTTTACCGGCTTCTTTACTGAGGGCTCTCGCCAAGCGCATGACCGCAACGCCGGGCAACGACTGGCTGAGGTCGTCATAGTTAAGGCTGAATGGTAGGCAAAGCGAATAGAATCCGCCATCGGCAACGAAGGTTCGCTCAAGGCATACGCTCTCAACCAGACAGCCTGAAGCTTCCTTCAGAGCCGGTGTGTTGTCTGCCTCCTCGCTTAGCGTGAGCGAAGCCATACGGCGAACACGACGATAAATCTGGACATGCTCCTGCGAATCGTCGTACAAATAGCAGCCAAACTTACCTTTAGGATTATACTTCAAGTACTTATAGGTCTTTACGCCAAACTCTATTATGGCGTTTCCGTCAGCATTTACCATTACTTCTGCCATATTGCTCTTTGCCTTTGGCTTGTCGCTGCTGAAAGACAACTCATAGCTTACACGTGCAGAAGCCCACAGCCAGCCTTTATCTTCATTCTTGAAACTCCACGATGATCCACTCTTCTCCATAACGAACACCGCCACGCTGTCGTTATTAACTTCTACGGCAGCGCCATTCTGCAATACGTCTACGTGGCACGACTTGATGTAAGGAGAAGCTTCGTACTTGCTGATTGCAGCGCAATGATTGCGGCTGACAATGACCACCTCGTCGCCAACATGGAGTTGTGAGACACTGGTGACAAGACAGAACTGATTGTCCGATTCGGCAAAAGCCTGCAAAAGGCAAAGCGAAAACATAAGGAAAAAAGCGCAGAGTCGTTTCATAGGATATTGTTATGATGGGTTTGACGGATAAGATGATGACGGGGTTGATAGAGGATTGGCTGTTATTCTGGCTGGCGCCATTTTGCCACAAGCGGCAAATGGTCGCTGAAACCGTCCATATAACGCGGTCCGAGATAATTGCGGCGGGGCTTCACACCGCCAAATTTCTCGTCGGGAACAAGAAGGAACGGGGCGTCATAAACACAGCATGACAGCATGCGGGAGGCAAGCGTGGGGCTTACAAGTATATGGTCGAGGCTGCCCCACTCTCCCTGATAACGATACGTTCCCTTTGCTCCGTTATGTCCTTTGGCACCTGCCGACACATCCATGAAGCCACGATTACGAATCATAAGCAGACTCTTCGACTTGGAATAGTCATTAAAGTCGCCCGCTATGATGATGTTGGCATTAGGCGAAGCCGCCTTTATGGAGTCAGCAAGGGCACAGACTGTCTTTGCAGCAGCCATTCGGAAGGGTCGCGAAAGCATCTCCCCTCCCCTACGACTGGGAAAATGCACCGCCATGACATGCAGCGTATCATGTCCCCATACAAGTCCCTTTGCGTACAGAACGTCTCGTGTGGGACGCATGCCCTTCACTCTCTGCACGCTCACAGCCCTGCTTTCGAGCAACCAGAATGTGTAAGGCGAATAGAGAAGCGCAACGTCGATGCCGCGCTCGTCGTCGGACTGCGTCATGACATACTCATAACTGGCGTTTCTGAGCAGCGAACGCTTTGTGAGGTCGCGCAGAACGCTGTCGTTCTCCACCTCGCACAGAGCTACGAGGTCAGGCAGCTTCCAATTCCATCCGCTGCCATTCTCTTTCTCCTTATCTTTCAGATCCTCCCCACAACGGTCCTCGCCGCAAGCTATGATGGTCTGACCGATGCGGTCAAGCTTGCGCCAATAACGATATGGTGTCCAGTGATAAGAGCCGTCAGGCAGAAACTCCGTGTCGTTCTTCAGCGAGTCATGACGGCAGTCGAAGAGATTCTCGCAGTTGAGTTCCACGAATGTGAAGATGGAAAGGAGAAGTAGGGAGAATGTCATATAAAGAAAAAGGTTAGGCGTTTGACAGTTAGGGGTTGTCTTTCAATGTAAGCGGGCAGCCACTCCATCATTACGAGGAATGGCTGCCCTTGTTATGCTTGCATATAATTGCAGAATGATTAGTCCTTAGTAATGTCGTTGAACGTAGCAACACGGTTGAACTCCACCTGCTCGAAGAGCTTGTCTGTGGCACCCATACCCTTTGCTGTAAGACGGTCAGCAGAAATCTTATACTTCTTTATAAGGATGTTTCTGACTGCGTCAGCACGAGCCTGTGAAAGACGAGCGTTGAGTTCGGCAGAACCCTCAGGAGAAGCATAGCCTCTGATCTCCACCTTAGCGTCCTTGTGGTTCTTCATATAGTTGGCGATAAGCTCGATGGGAGCATACTGCGCAGCGTCAACGGCCGCCTTGCCCTGACGGAAGATAACGGTAGGCTGGAGGTTTGTGACAGTGGTCGATACCTTAGGAGCCGGCTTGTTCTGGCATTCCTCAAGGGCTTTATGGAGGCTGTTAATCTGCTTGTCCTTGTCAGCAAGAGCCTTGTTATACTGAGCCTCCTGGTTATTATACTCTTCGCGGAGACTATTGATCTGTGCGTTGAGGGCGTCAACCTCAGACTGGTCGCGTCCTACGGCATTGACGAAGTTGTGTGTGCCGTTAGAGTTCTTAAACTTATAAACCAAGCCCACATTCAGCTGAACAGCAGAACGATTGATGTTATATGCCACACCCTCATAGCCGTTGCCGTTGAGAGCATAGTTGATGGACGGCTCGAAGTAGAGCTGCCAAGCCTTCTTCTCACCGAGATTGAATGCGAAATCGAGTCCTACCTTAGATGTAAGGCAGTTGGTGGTGCTGAGGTCCTTGCGGTTGGTGAAGGCATGTCCCCATCCCAGTCCGTAGAGAGCCGAAACCTCGAATGTGCGCGGAGCACCGGGATAACCGCCAAACCAGTTGGTAAGGTTAACGGTTCCGAGGAGTGATGTATTGATGTAGTTTACGATCGTACCTGTCGTGAAGCCGCTTGTCTCCTTGAAGTAGACGTTGCTCTCTGCAGCCAGACCGAAGACCGGTGTGAAGTTGCGGCCTAAGCGTACACCGACGTTAGGAACGAGGTCCTCAAGCCATGATGCGTGTCCAGTAGTCTTTGTTGCAACGCCAGCGTTGATACCAACATAGACATTGTCGAATGTTTTGCTTTCAGCTACAGTCTGTGCCGAAGCCGAAACTGCCATCACGGCAGCAGCAAAAAGAGTAGTAATCTTTTTCATAGTCTTATTGTTTTATAATTACTTGGTCTTAGAGTTGTATTTCTCTCGATGTTATGTTGCAAAATAACCGAAAAAAAATGTAACGTCCAAATAAAAACAATAATATTTGTATTTTGGAACACAAAAAGCATAATTACATCTGTTCGATATCCTGCCTTACGTTATTTCGGATTTTCGTCAAGTAAGCTTTCATACGGTCAGCATCTTTCTCGTCTATGATGCTGATTAGCTCGTTGAGTTCGTCGCGTATCTGCTCCACCTGTGCGCTGGTATAGGGATTGAAGAGTATTTCCTGCAGCAGGTAGTCGTCTTCGCCCAACACGCCTTTGGCAATGCGCAGATGGCGCTTGAAGGTTGTTCCCGGCGCATCCTGATGCTTCATCACCGCCGAGAACACGAAGGTGCTGACGAACGGCGTGCTCAGCGAGTAAGCCACGGTCTTGTCATGTTCTTCAAAGGTGTATTCATAAATGTTGAGTCCGAGACGTGCGTAGAGGTCCTTAAAGAATATCCGTCCCATATAGTCGCCCTCGCTAATGATGATGGCGTTCTCCTCGGAGAGTTGTCCGAGGTTGGCGAACGTGGGGCCGAACATCGGGTGAGATGATACATACGAATGACCCGACTGCTCATAATAGTCCTTCAGCCCAGTCTTTACTGACGAAATGTCGCTGATGATGCAGTCAGCGGGAATGACGGGCATCACCTCCTCAAAGGCTGCTATGGTGTACTTTAGGGTAACGGCGTTGATGACGAGCTGCGGCTGGAAAGCTCGTATCTCGTCCAACGTGGTGAAGCGCTGGCAGTTGTATGTGAAGCGCATGCGCTTAGGGTCTTTCTCGTACACCGCCGTCTCATGGTCGAAACTGAGGACGTCGAGGAAGAAGCTGCCCATCTTCCCCGCGCCAAGAACAAGTATCTTCATTTTCTTTTACTTCTGATTAACTATCTCCATCTGCTGTCTTACTGACTCCTCGTGGATATGCTCGAATATCTCCTTCACGAACTCTGAATCCATTCCGGCAAGCGAGCCTTGCGCTCCGCGCTTGTCCAGAATCTCGTTGTAGCGAACGGTCTGGAGCACAGTCATGTTGTGTTCCTTCTTGTATCTGCCTATCTCGCGGCAGACGCTCATTCGCTTGGCAAGGAGTTCCATGATGCCGTTGTCTATTTCGTCTATCTGCTTGCGGAGCATATATATGCCTTCCGTCACCACCTTCTCGTCACGGATAACAAGGAGGCTGAGGATATAGTTGAGCACGTCCGGCGTCACCTGCTGCTTGGCGTCGCTCCATGCTGCGTCCGGCGCACAATGGCTCTCCACCATCAGTCCGTCGAAACCGAGGTCCATCGCCTGCTGGCAAAGAGGAGCTATGAGCTCGCGGCGTCCACCGATATGACTGGGGTCGCAGATGACGGGCAGGTCCGGCATACGTCTGCGCAGCTCTATGGGAATCTGCCACATGGGAAGGTTGCGATAAATCTTCTTCTCGTAGCTGGAGAAGCCGCGGTGTATGGCAGCCAGACGCTTTACGCCTGCCTGATTGATGCGCTCCATAGCTCCTATCCACAACTCCAAGTCGGGATTTACCGGATTCTTCACAAAGACGGGGATGTCCACTCCCTTCAGACTGTCGGCTATCGCCTGCATGGCAAAGGGATTGGCAGAGGTACGCGCTCCAATCCAAAGGATGTCAACGTCGTACTTAAGGGCAAGCTCTACGTGCTCCGGCGTTGCCACCTCTGTGGAGATGAGCATGCCCGTCTCCTCCTTCACGCGCTTCAGCCACGGCAGCGCTGTCTCGCCGTTGCCCTCGAAGCCACCCGGCTTGGTGCGCGGCTTCCACACTCCCGCACGAAACATTCTGAATCCGTGCGAAGCCAACTGGCGTGCTGTTGTCATCACCTGTTCCTCGGTTTCAGCCGAGCAAGGTCCTGCTATAACGAACGGGCGGTCATCGCTGCCCGGTAAGTTCAATGGTCTGAGTTCTATATCCATAGTTATGTTTATTTTCTGTATTCGTAGTTCTGTTTACTTTCAATGGGTCCATCTTATGCGCCTCATTCTCTCCAGCGCCTCGTCCATCTTCTCGTCCTTGGCACAAAGGCTGATGCGCACATATCTGTTGCCGTTCGACCCAAAGATAAATCCCGGCGTAATGAAGACTCTTGCCTCATTGAGCACGCGCTCCGTCAGTTGCTCGCATCCATCGTAGGCGTCGGGAATGCGTCCCCAAAGGAACATACCCACCTGCTGCGGATCGTATGTGCATCCCAGCGTTGTCATCATCCGCTCTGCCTTGTCGCGGCGTCGGCGATATGTGGTGATGTTGGCTTCGCGGTGCCATTCCGGTGTGTTCCCGTTCAGAGCGGCAGCAGCGGCGAGCTGTATGCCACGGAATGTTCCTGAGTCGACATTGCTCTTAATCTTCAATATCCACGACGTGAACGTGGGATTGGCGATGCACATTCCGACACGCCATCCGGGCATGTTATGACTCTTCGACATAGAGTTGAACTCAATGCAGCATTCCCTCGCTCCCTCCACTTGCATGATGGACATCGGATGTTCGTTGAGGATGAAAGAGTAAGGATTGTCGTTCACCACCACGATGTTGTGGCGTAGTGCGAAATCGACAAGTCGTTCGTATGTCTCGCGCTGTGCGTTTCCTCCTGTCGGCATATTGGGATAGTTGGTCCACATCAGCTTCACATTAGAGAGGTCCATACTCTCCAGTTCGTCGAAGTCGGGCTGCCACGCGTTGTCCTCTCTGAGGTCATAGCTGACCACCTTCGCTCCGAGAATCTTGCTTAGCGACGTGTATGTGGGGTAACCCGGATTTGGTACGAGCACTTCCTCGCCGGGATTGACGAAGGCAAGCGTAACGTGGAGGATGCCTTCCTTCGATCCGATGAGCGGCAGCACTTCCGTCTGCGCATCCACGTCCACTCCGTACCAGCGTGCATAAAAGTCTGCCATAGCCTGACGCAGTTCGGGCGTGCCCATCGTGGGCTGATAGCCGTGTGCCTCCGGCTGCGACGCCACCTCACAGAGGCGTTCCACCGTCCGGCGTGACGGCGGCATGTCAGGAGAACCTATAGCCAGCGAGATGATGTCGCGTCCCTCTGCATTAAGGCGTGCCACCTCCTTCAGCTTCAGCGAAAAATAATACTCCTGTACGTTGGAAAGACGTGTTGCGGGGTGTACGGCTGTTGTTAATGTAGCAAGGTTCTCCATAAGCATGTGTGTTTTTTTTAATGATACATTATATATTTACTTGCCCACGTATTCGCCGAGAATCTTCAGCGACCGTGTCAGCGGTATGATGGCGTCGATACTCTGTCGGTATCGCGTCAGGCTGTTGAATGTCAGGTCCACATAGAAGAGATATTCCCATTCGCATCCTATCACGGGCAGCGACTGTATCTTCGTGAGGTTGATGCCGTAGAAGGAGAGGATGGTCAGCACCTTCGAGAGGCTTCCCTCCTCATGCGCCACGTGGAAGACTATGCTCGCCTTGTCTGCCTTCTCAAGCGGCCGAAGGAAGTCCGCCTTGTTGGGATTGGCAATGACAAGGAAGCGCGTGAAGTTGTGCTTGTTGTCATGTATGTTATCCTCGAGCACCTTCAGCCCGTACATCCTCGCTGCCGAAGCATTGCAGATGGCTGCCCATCCGTGACATTTATGCTTGGCAATGTATTCTGCCGCGCCTGCCGTGTCGTCCGCCTCTACCGCTTTCATGTCAGGATGACGAGAGAGAAAGGCGTTGCATTGTGCAAGCGCCACCGGGTGCGAATGCACCTCCTTAAGCGTGTCCCAATCGTCCTCGGGCAGACAACAGATGCAATGTTCGATGTGCAACTTATGCTCTCCCACCACCGTAGCACCAGAGGCGCGAAGCAGTTCGTAATTGTGGAGCAGACTTCCGGCTATGGTGTTCTCTATGGCTGTCATGCCAATCACCGTCGGGTCGCGGCGCATATTGTCGAACACCTGCTCGAAGGTGGCGCAGCATATCAGCTGTATCTGCTCGCCCTGGAAATACTGGTGGGCGGCAATGTCGTGGAAGGAGCCTTGAAAGCCCTGTATGGCAATTCTCTTCATATTGGATTTCTCGATGTTTCTTCGCGCCCTGAAACGCGAAAGCCCCGCTTTCACTGTCAACGTGAAGCGGGGCCCGGATTATAGGATATATTAAATATTTTCCCTTTCTGTTATAAGTTGAATTCACACGCAACTTCCCGCTTCACAATTCCTTGCAAAGTAAAAGTAAAATCGGTAAATGTATGCGAAAACGTTACTCATAACTAATTATTGTTTTAATTCAACGCAAAAGTAAGACATTTATTTGTTTTACGCAAATAATTTACGATAAAATGTCATTAATCTTCACATTTTTGCAACACATGCCTCATCATTTCTGCCTTTTCCTTACCTATTCGTTATTGAATATCTTGTAAGGATCCATCGATTTCATGCGGTCTTTCACCTTCTCTCCGATGTCCTCACTCGGCTGCTGCTGCGACGCACGAAGCTCTTCAGCCGAAGCCTCGTCCTCTGCCGCTCCTGCCTCATTGCCAAGCTGACGGCGTACCTCAGCACGCTCTGCAAAGGCGTCCACCGAGAACGGATTAACGTCCAGCACAGCGCAGTAAGTCTGTTCCGCCTTCTCCATGTCGCCCATAGCCTTTGCCACACGCGCATTGAGCATCAGCACGTCTTCGTTGGCCCCGATGCGCTTCAGGAGTTCGTCAGCGTCCTTGCCGGCTTCCTCCACATCGCCGTTGGCAAGCAGTGTCTCTCCACGCAGAAGTCTTGCCGCCTCGAAGTCGTCATACTTGTCGAGCGCCTTTGTCAGTACAGCCACAGCATTGGGCACGTCGCCGAGTCCACGATAAGCCTTGGCGTAAAGATAGAGAGCCTGCGGGTCTGCCTCGTCCACTTCTATCGCCTTTGCGCAAGCATCAGCCATGGCGGCATAATCCTCCATCATGTACGCCACGTCTGCCATACGTGTCAGCACAGCCACATTGTCAGGACAAGCCGTAGAGATGCTCTGCAACTGCTCGTAAGCCTTCTCCATGTCGCCCATGGCGATGTATGCCTGCGACAGATAGTCGCGACACTCGAGGTCGGTGGAGTTAAGCTCCAGGGCATGCAGGAAGCATTGCACGGCATAGCCGAACTGCTGCATCTTGAGAGCACGCACACCATCGTATTTGAGTACTTCGAAATTCTTCTCTTCCTTCTTCTCTTCGGTCTGACTGCTACGTCCACCGAACAAAGCCTTGAATATGTTCATTGGTATTATTCTGTATGTAAATTTAAACGACTATTTAAAACAGCGGTAAAGGTAACAAATAATTTTCAAATTACGGCCACTTACGTTTTCAGCCAATTATAGATTAAGCATAAATTATAGTTAAAGTGTATGAAAAGCCTTTCGGTTTACGTCCATAATGGCTAATTTTGCTGTTGATAACGCAGATTTTACAGTTATGGACAATACAAGAAAGTTTTTCATATTAGCAGCTTTCGCCTTTCTCTTCACCGTCACGTGTAAAGCGCAGGACGTCAGCCTGAACGCCAAGGACATGCCTGCCCGCTTCGACGAGTCGGCTCTTCAGCGCATCATGCCCACACGTTACGGCGGACGTTCACGCCAGTGGCGCGAGGAGGCGATGGCGGAAGCCGAGAGGCAGAGCCAGCATCAGGACTCGCTCATGCTTCCTCCACTGAACGCTCAGGGTCAGGTGGACACCACCTGCCGTTATCCTTTGGCTTTCGGAGGATGGAACAGCTGGGGACTACATCGCGGACTTAACGTACAGATTGGTGCATCGGTCTTTGCCGAATTCGGTAAAGGGGCGCACAGCGGAGCCGGTTTTCAGCAGAACATAGCCCTCATGTACGCCATGCCAATCAACGACAAGCTGTCCGTAGCCGTTGGAGGATATCTTAACAACGTCAACTATGCCGGAGGCAACTGGCACGACGCAGGACTGTCCGCCGTAGTGGGCTACCGATTCAATGAGCACCTGGAAGCCTACATTTGGGGACAGAAGTCTATCAACAACAACGTAGGCAACCGCTTCCGCTACAGCATGTACGACGGCTATTACGGCGGATACGGTTTCGGAGGATATGGCTTCGGAGGTTTCAGCCGCAACTTCTACGGCTTCCCCTCCTACTCTGCCTACGACCTCTCAGGCATCGGCGACCGCATCGGAGCCACCCTCCGCTACAACTTCAACAACAATATGAGCATCGAAGTGACAGTGGAAAACAGATGGATGCCGAGCAGATAAAGCATTAAACGATGTGGAAGAAACAGTAAAATTTCCAATAGAAAACTAAGAAATAGTTTGTTTTCTATTGGATTTTTTACTACTTTCGCAATGTAATGAGAAATATTCTAACCATATTAGGCAACATTCCAGTAACCTCCTCGGTCATTGCCTCGCTATTTCCCGAGGTAAAGACCAAGTCTGCAAAAGTCGCCCAACTGGAAAAGGCAGGTGAAATCATCCGCCTTAGACGAAACTTGTTCGTTGTAAACCCGGAAGAAACCAACCAGCCTCTCTCCTCAGGGCTTATAGCTAACCATCTGTTGGCACCTTCTTATGTTTCTATGCAGACAGCATTAAGATATTACGGATTGATACCGGAGGCGGTATATACTATCCAGTCTATGACATTTAAGGCTGCCAAGGAATTTAATACTCCGGTAGGAAATTTCTGCTATTATCATATTTCGAGAGAAACTTACCCTATAGGAATCACTCAAATAAAAGAAGGAAACGGCGTTTATATAATGGCTACTCCAGAAAAGGCGTTATGCGATTTGATTGCCAATCTGCCTGGCATCAATCTGAGATATCAAAAGGAAGCTTTAGAATTTCTGGAAGAAAACCTAAGATTTGATATGGATAGGTTCAGTCAACTCAATCCTGAAATATTCTCGGAATATGCAAAAAAGGGGAAAAAGTCAACATCCATACTAACCATTCTAAAACTCCTACAACATGAATGATATCTACCAAAACATGTTATCGGCTTATGATCTATCCACAGATCAGGCTAAAAGGAATGCTACATTCGAGGTTAATCAGCAAATTATTCTTGCTGGTTTATACCAAGGCGGCTTCTTTGATAAAGCTGCATTTTATGGAGGAACTTGCTTGCGCATCTTCCATGGATTAGAGCGTTTCAGCGAAGATATGGACTTCTCGCTATTAAATAAAGATGACAGTTTTGACTTCACACAATACTTCCAACCCATCATTGATGAATTTGAAGCCATAGGAAGAAAAGTGGACATCAAAAAGAAAGACAAGAAGAACTTCGGAAAGGTGGAATCCGCTTTCTTGAAAGACACTACAGATGTTTATGATATTTCCTTCCAAACTGAAAAAGCCATCAAAATAAAGATTGAGGTGGATACCAATCCTCCACTCCTTTTCGCAACAGAACAAAAACTTTTGATGGAACCTCGCTCTTTCATGACAAGATGTTTTACCCTTCCTAACTTATTTGCAGGCAAAATGCACGCTCTGGTTTATCGAGCATGGAAAAACCGAGTGAAGGGACGTGACTGGTATGACTTCGAATGGTATATTCGGAATAGAATACCTCTGAACTTTAAGCATCTACAAGAAAGAACAAAAGAATTTAATGGTTGTGAGAAATCGCAAGAAGAATTCGTAAAGGACCTGGAACAGAGGTTAGGGTCGGCGGACATCAAGCAGGTGAAAGCTGATGTTATGCCATTCCTAAGAAATCCCAAAGAAATGTCCATCTGGTCAAACGAATACTTCTTGCAATTAGCTAAAATGATTAAGTTTGAATAGTCAGAACCCTTTCTACTTCTTATACTTCAGCCTGAGACTGTTCGTCACTACACTCACGCTCGACATTGCCATTAGGGCACTTGCCCACATGGGCGTTATCTGGATGTTGAAGCCGAAGACGTGGGGCAATCCGGCTGCGAGCGGGATGCACACAATATTATATATGAACGCCCAGAAGAGATTCTGACGTATCATGCCCACTGTGCGTTGCGACAACTGGCAAGCCTCGGGGATGCGTCGCAGGTCGTCGCCCATCAGCGTCACCTGCGCCACGTCCATCGCCACGTCCGTGCCGCGACCCATGGCTATGCTGACATCTGCGAGAGCAAGAGCCTGCGAGTCGTTGATGCCGTCGCCAACCATAGCCACGCACTTGCCTTCCGTCTGGAGGCTGCGCACCATATTCTCCTTGTCCTGCGGCATACAACGGCTCTTCCAGTGTTTTATGCCCGTCTTGCCAGCCCAGTAAGCGGCAGCCTCTTCCTTGTCGCCACTCATCATCCATACTTCCACACCACGCTCCTGCAGCAATGCCACAGCCTCGGCAGCATGCGGCTTCAGACGCTCACGCTGTTCGATGGCTACGTCGTCAGCCAGCTTAAAGTTGATGTCTTTATTGGGAACGGTCAGCGTTCCTGTCTTGTCGATGACCACGGCGTTCACGCGGCAGAGCTGCTCCACAGCCGTGGCATCCTTAATGAGGATGCCCCTCTGCGCCGCCTTTCCGATGCCGACCATAAGGGCAGTGGGCGTGGCAAGTCCCATGGCGCAGGGACAGGCAATGACCAGAACGGACACCGCTGACAGCAATGCCTGCGGCAACATGGCCTCACCGCCGACTACCATCCATACCACAAACGTAAGCACAGCCAACAACAGCACGCACGGCACGAACACCAAGGCTGCCTTGTCCACAAAGCGCTGTACGGGAGCCTTCGAGCCTTGCGCCTCCTCCACCATGCGAATGATGTTGGCAAGGACGGTCTCTGAGCCCACCTGCTCGGCACGGAAGCGGAGACAGCCCTCGCCCACTATGGTTCCGGCAAGCAGACGGTCGCCGGCATGCTTGCCGACAAGCAGCGGTTCGCCGGATATCATCGACTCGTCCACACCGCCTTCTCCTTCGCTTACCACTCCGTCCACCGGCACTTTCTCGCCCTGACGCACCTCCACGATGTCGCCCTTTGCCACGGCAGCAAGGGGCACGTCACACACTTCGCCCATGCTGACGACATGCGCTTGCTTCGGCACGAGTCCCATAAGCGAGCGTATGGCAGAAGCCGTGGATTTCTTCGCACGCTCCTCAAGACAACGACCCGTCAGCACAAAGGTAATGATCATTACCGATGCGTCGTAATAAGTGTGCCACTCTATGCCACGTGCTCCCCAGAACTGTTCGCCCAAAAAAGTATTGAAGACGCTGAAGAGGAACGAGATGGCTGTGGACATCGCCACAAGCGTGTCCATATTGGCTGAGCGATGAACCAGCAGTCGCCAGGCATTGGCATAAAACTGCCGTCCGCAATAAGCCATATTCGCGAGTGCGATTATCAGCATCGTCTGATTGGCAACGTCACGTCCGCCCACCGCCAGCCATCCCATCGAGACAGCCATCGTCAGCAACGCCAACACCCACGACACAGCCATGCGCCTCAGCAGCAGACGATAGCTGTTCTTCTCTATCGTGTCCACACGGGTCTCCTCGTCGATGATAAGCTCAAAGCCAGCCGCGTCCACCACCTTCTTCATGTCGGCAGGCGTAACCTTGCTTTCGTCATACTCCACCATCGCCGTGCGTCCCGGCAGCGACACAGCCACACTCTTCATTCCGTCCATAGCCTTCAGCCTGCGCTCCACATTGGCGCTACATCCGGCACATGCCATACCCAATACGGGCAATATCTTCTTTTCCATACATGCAAAGTTACGAAGTTTTCGTCATTCATACATTACATTATTATGGATGAAGTTTATAGGAGCATGCGATAGTTCAGCTTTTACATTCATCGTACATCGCAAATCCTTTCACTGTCAGAAGATATTTCTGCCGAGGGTGGCGTGGGGAGTTGGGATACTTCATCTTAACAAGTCCTTTCTGAATTGCCGGTGTAAGAGAATGTTCAAAGAAGTTAGGACGGTTCTTCAATCCGACAATCTCCATCATTTCCTTCACGCTCTTTTCCTCAGAGCCAATCGCAAGAATCAATCGCTTAATGTTTTCCGACAATACACCCAACTGACCACTACCACTTGTATGGGTACTTGTATGGGTACTTGTATGGGTACTTGTATGGGTGTCAATAGAGCCATTATTAATATCCGAATATCCAATCAGCATATATCTGTTCTTCAACACGTTCTGTTCTCCCAACATCAGATTGCGGAAGAACTTCACGAGGAAAGTCTTGTCAGGTTCTATTCCCTTTGATGGATTACGATAATTGGCACGAACCAAAGCATTGCGGAAATACCATGAGTTGTCGGCAAACAAATCATTGTCAACCTTAAAACCGATTGAGCGCAGGTATTTAATGACAAACACAGCCGTTGTTCGTGTGTTGCCTTCACGGAACGGATGGTTTTGCCAAAGCAGAGCTACAAAATCGACAATATGATTTATTATTCCATCCTGAGTCAAGCCCTTATAACTAAAACCTTTCTCCTGCTGAATATCATATCTCAACGCCATCATAATATCAGCGGCACGTCCATACACCACAGTATCGCCCTGCAATATCCATTCCTTTTTGCTGATGTCATAAGGGCGCACCTCACCTGCATGCTTGAAGACCCCCTCAAACAGATGTCTGTGAATATTCAAGAATTCTAACGCTGTAAACGAGAAAGACTTCTCGCTCAGGAGTTTTGCGATATTTGCAGCCACTCTGTCAGCCTCTTCCTTCTCCACATCGTCCTCGTCATGCGTAGTTTTGTTGACATAATACGACCTCAACTGCTCACGCACATCATCAATGGTGATGTCACCCTCAATATGCCTTACAGCCGTCTCTTTCAGATAGTCAGACACCTTCAGACCATCAACGTCCTGCAGCCCGATAGCCGTGCGCCACACTGAAGCCTTCTCACGCTTATGAGGCTCAGCCACACGCTCGTAGGCTTCGAAGTCGAGATATAGTTGTTTACTATTATCGTTCATAATAATATTTCCACCATTAATCATCTTAATGTAGCATTAATCTGATTGCATTCTAAATTTCCGACCATATAATTTCTATCAAATATCAAATTCGCCCACGGCATTGAATACAGTATTAAAGTCTTCCTCTGTAACACAATTAAGCACCTTGTTTCTCACTGCCAACTTGCAGAAATCCAACCGAAGCAACCTGTCTCCTCTCATCCTCAGCATTTGGATTCTACTGAAACTGAGACAATCCTGTGCATACTTAGCAAGGGCTTTCGCTTTGGGCAGATTGTCGGTCTTGCCATCAAGATGTGGTTCAAGGAGTGAAAAGTCATAACCATTGTTTCCATCATGTCTGATGACAATAAAGTCGGGATAAAACCTCTTTGTTTCATTGCCACACTCGTATGGAATGCATAAAGCCCACGGTTTGCGGTCTTGATTGCGAAGCCAGCAAACATACTGTGGATGTTTTCGTTCTTCATCCAAAGTCTGTGGCTCCCATCCTTTCAACTTGAATGTGGCTGTACCTTCTGCATTCACAAACAGATGATCAGTACAAGTGTCGCCATCGTTATCAAGGTCTACATTGATAGTTTCCGGCAAATGAAATAAATGCTTGGAGACTGAACTGCCTTGTGCAACGAGGCTATTATATTGTAATCTATCTTTTTCAGGAAGACGTTTAGTTTTGGGACGATACAAGTCGGCCAACCGCTCAAACTCTCCTTTAGCGTAATCCATGAGCAAATCACGCTGATGTTGGTCGGCTGCATACAGAATTACATCATACATATAGGCATACTCATCCCCTCCATCTTCATATAAATCAGCGTATCTGCCGCCTACACCTTCGCCACATAGCAAGATGTCTGCTTGTTGATATTGGTGGCTTAATCCGGCATCCGTTCTTGAAAAGAGATTGGGGCCTTGCTGAAAATCATAGGTATTCCCACTCTTGTAAAATTCCACACTCAGAGTGTTCAACTGGAATGTCAATGCCTTTTCTACCAATGCTTCATATTCGTTTGCCGCTTTCAATTGGTCTATATATGTATGTATTTTTTTCGCAACAGCGTCTTTCACCTCATCTACAGCTTTAGCAGTTTCATCCATACCTGTAATTAACGCAAGATGAGCCATGTTGAAGAGTGCTCTCAGATAGTTTTTTGTTACAGTAGCCTTTTTTACCTCGTAAGTCAGAATTTCTGCCTGATTGATGGCATCTTTCACCTTTTCATATGGGTCGGTGATGATCTGCTGGGCATTTGGCGTCGTGCTATGCTGTTCTGTAACATCTGATGAATTTGGCGAGGAGCTGACAGATGTATTCTTAGCATCCATTCCGGATGTATCTACAGTATTAACGAAAGTTGTTTGGGCTGCTGACGCATGTGATTGATACTGACTTGACGAAGTCGTTGTGACAGGTCTTTTCGCTGTCATCACAACTGTTGTCTTCTTGCCACCCTGCACGGTCTGTATGTCAGTAGGCAAATCACCGCCTTCTTCTTCCGATAGGTTCTTTACGACATCATCTACCGTATCCGCGTCAAAGTGCGGCAGATACAGATGCACATAATTAAGCGATTCATCAACTTCAATGCGCATTCTCAGTGGCGTACGAATCATTCTGCCAAGCAGTTGAGCTATGTATGTGGCATCTTTTGCCACACGATATGACATCATAGCCTCAGCACGTGGGCAATCCCATCCCGTAGACAATGCTTCCTTGAAAAACACTATCTTTATGTTCCGGTCGTCGTTGATGGCAGACGGTTCACAATAAGGCACCTCCAATCCGTTGACAGACAGTGTGCTTTGCTCACCAAAAGCATGAACCACCTCGCCTTTCTCAAACGTTTCGCACGTGCGTCGTTCCACTTCACGCAAACATTCGTCCAAATCGGTTGCCGAAACCCTACCTGTAGTGCCTGCTTCCACCTGTATCAAGAAAATAGGACACACATTCTGACTATGTTGTTTCTCAGTATAGTCGTGCCAATGGAGGCACTTGTCCTTCCATTCGTCGGCTGCAGCTTGGAGTACAGCCAAGTTTTTGTTTATAGCACTTTCCTCAGGATAGTGTATCTCAACAATGTCCTTCAGCAGTCCCGACTCACGTACTTCTTTCGGAGTTACAACCACCTTGTTCAAGGTTGAAAGACTTGCATTGGCCAGCGTATTGAAGCGTTCGGGAGTGGCACTCATGCCGATAATGAAAGGCAAAGCTGAAAGGCCGTCTTTAGGACTTCCGTTTACGAACTTCTGCATGATGGTTGTCTGATTGACTTTTGCACCACGGTGTGCTTCATCAATAATGAGCACAAGATTCTGTCCGTATTCCTCTATGGTGTTTTCTATGGTTTCCCAAATCGTATAGTCACGACCATCGCCAATGCCAACCATTTTGCTGCCCTTGCCTAACTTCTGTGTATTGAGGAAATAGACCATACCAGGCTCAAGTTTCTCGCCGCGAAACGACTCATCCAATGTCTTGAACTGGCTTATAACGAGTTTGTTGCAATATCTCACCAATTTCTGCTTGCTTTGCTCGTTCAGTTCAGGCGAGTCGCTAAGCCAAATAAAGATACTTTCGGGTATGGCAGCCACCATTCCCTCATCATCTCCACACAGCATAGATTCTATAAAGTTTGCCATCATGATGGTCTTTCCAGCACCTGTAGGAGCAGTAAACGAGATGATTTGCTTCTGTCCGTAATTCTGCCAACTCGTTTGAGCCATGGCAGCAGTTCGGCGTAGTTCGCCGACTCTGACTTTCTGAAAGGGTTTAAGCGATAAGTTCATATTGTGTGTCGTCGTTATTTTGTTGCATAATTGATACGGAAATTGTCCAAATAGTCGCGGTAGAGCTGGAAGGTTTTCTTCCCTTTCAGTTCGTTTGTCATAGCGAGGTACGCATTCTGGCTGTCTGTAATCAGATACACCACCTTTATTTCGGGATGTTGGCTTATATCTTTCTTGAAACGTACAAAGAAAGCCTCATCTGTCAATATTGCCATGTGGTTGTCTGGCAAAATGGCATAATCGTCTGTGATACTCTCTGGACATTTGCCTATTGCCCCTGCTTTCATCCACAGCAACGGCAACAATTCTTGCAACTGGCGTCCTCTCGCCACAGAACGCTTGTCCAAAAAACCAAGCTTGAAGAAGGCAGCATTAGCCTTGAATCCATCGCTCATTGGCATTTTCACCGGAATGGTTTCCTCTATCTGTCCCATCACCTCGCTCACCTCAGCCTTTATTCGCTTGAAGTCGGCATCCTTTTCTGCCACAATGTAGAAGTGGGTGATGTGGCTGTTGCCGTCTAATGCTTCCATCCATGCCTCCGCCTCATTTGTGTCAAACAAAATGCTGGCATTATAGCTGTCATCTTCTGACATGAGGAACGGCACGTCGTCGCTCATCGTTGGCAACTTCACATCTTTCTGCTTGTTGATAAGCGTCACCAAGGCCTTCTTCTGCTTCTTTGTGGCTTCGGCTGACATGAAGTTGATTTGCGTGAACTTCCTGTCGGTCAGTTTCGTTTCAGTCTGCGATGTTATGTAGTCGCCCACGATGGGCTTGCCGTTCACATCCTCGCCAAGTATGCTACATTTCGTGCGTGGCCAGTTCACATAGCGGGCAATGCCCCACTTTTCCCATTCTTCATCGCCGGGACGAATACCTTGCGGTCTTAGTTCCTTTTCTTTCGGCTCACCTATCTCGTTGTTGGTCACCATAATGCAACGGCGGTGTCCGCCATCTTCCTTGTTCAAAAGGTTTACGGCATGGAGAGTCGTGCCACTTCCGGCAAAGAAGTCAAGAATTAGAGCGTTGGGCTTGTTCTTTGTTACAATCATTATTGCATCTCTTTCAGCATATAATGATTTTGGATAGGTGAATCTTTTATCACCAAACATTTTTGCCAAAAGGTTCGTTCCATGCTCACTTGCAGAATGAGAGGTTTTATTCCAAATAGTTTTAGGAGTCTCGCTTTTACTTCCATCAGCATAAGCTAATTGCACAACACCATCTGAATTACTGCCTACAATTTCAATTTTTCCTTCTGAAATTTGTTTTCGCATTCCTTTGCTAATATAGTATGGCGAAGCAGTACCATTTTTCAATGTACCACAATCTATATACCCATCTTTGTATAATGACATAAAACTTTCTGGATATAATTGCCAGATACGCTCTACTCCATTGTTGTCTATTGGCCAAACTGCAACTAATCCGTGGAGCGTTTCTATAGAATGTCTATCAATATCCATTGCAATGGACTTACCTACCGTAGCAAATTGTCCATTTCCTTTACTATAATACAATGGATAAAATAGATTGGGCCTATCCGTTCTTCTTGAATTCGTCCCTGTACGTTTCAATGCAGGCCAACGAACTTTCTTTTTTGCTAAACCATTGAACAAGAAATCGTCATCACAATTATATGCGACCCCTTTACCTAAAAACACAAAATATAAATATTCATCACATCTTGTCAGCAGGCCATCCTTTACTGAACCTTTAGGATTTATAACCGCACTCACCATCTGAATCCTCGCCTCCGGGAACATTTGTTCCAACAAACAACCAAGGTGATGATATTCCAGTTCATCAATCGTTACAATCAGTACAGAGTCATTGGGATTGAGCAGCTTCTTGGCTATCTTCAACCGCGCCTCCATCATCGACAACCACTTGGAGTGACGATACGCATCCGTACCGTCAACATAATCGCAGTTGTATTTCCAATCATGAGAGTTTGGCTTGTTGTAAGGAGGGTCTATATAGATGCAGTCCACCATACCCGGATAAAGATAAGCAAGAGTCTGTAAGGCATGATAATTATCCGCCTCTATCAGCGTATGCCACAAGTCGCTGTCGGGTGCATTCTCCACACTGTCCATGGGCTTCAGATAAGGATATATCACATCGCCACGCTGCGCCACAGCCACCAAATCGTCAAGCAAGAAAGTTTTATCCTCCAGAGAAGCAAGATTTCGGCACACGGCATTGTCTTTCTCAATGTCTTGCACCTCATACACGTCATTAGGAGTATCGCCACGCAAAGCCACCTTCGTGCCACGACGAATCGTCACCTCTGGCATAAGTACATTATCAGGTAAATGGTTCTCGTAAACCAGTCCAAACCTTTTCTTCTTAGTCAGTCGAGCCACCTCTTCTCTGATTTGCTCTTGCAATTCAGTATTAGGTATTCGCTCTATATATTGGTCTATTGCAGCCATTCTATAATCTATATTTATTGTTTATGTATTTACTTCTCATACCCCTCATAGTAATAACTCTGCTCTATACCCTTGAATATCACTTCACGGTTCTCCGTATCAGAAGTGAGGTTCTGACTGAGCAGATATCGCAGCTCAAGGTCGTTGATGGGAGAACGTTCCATGGCCGAGAGATACTGGTCTTTGTCAACATACTGCCAATTAACCACTTTGCCTATAGAGCGTTTGAGCATCATGTCGAGCCAGATGCGAGTGGAGCGGCCGTTGCCCTCCATGAAAGGATGGCAAACATTCATCTCAACATACTTTTCTATGATTTGCTCAAAAGTGTCTTCAGGCATTTTCTCAACTGCCTCAAGGGCGGCCTGGAGGTAGAGACTATTAGCGAAGCGGAAACCTCCTTTGGCGATATTTTTGTTACGGATAGAGCCTGCGAATGGATACAGACCATCAAACAGATAATAATGTATCTGCTGAAGGCCTGCCGTAGTTCCAATGGGAATTTTATCTATATCGCCCGACTCAAAGAGACGGCGTGCGTTATCTAACGACTTTTCATCAATTTCCTTTGTTGTCATAATCAATTGAATTGTTACACAAAGATAAAAACAATCCTTGATAATCACGAATGATTATCCTGAATTATTTGAATTTTCGCCATACAAATATTGTCTATAGAGTAAAAACATGTTACAAAATAAAAATTGATTCTAGAGAATCAAAAAGCTGTTTTTATGGTATTCTGCTGAGCAAACAGCACCAATGCTTAACGATAGTGCCACTTTTACAATCCAATAGTGCCACTATTAGAGTGTAAAAGTGGCGCTATTGTATGATAAAAGTGGCACTATTAGAGTGTAAAAGTGGCGCTATTGCAGCTAAAAGAGGCTCATTTGAGAGCAGGATTTCATAGAGTTTCTTCAGAAAACTGCATAACATACTGTGTATGAGAACATTACCTCTAAACGCTCAAAACTCAAGAATTTCGCACCAAAGATTTTGTTGTGCGCTCAACTCATAGTATTGAGCGTTAGAAATGCAAATATTGTATCGGAAGGCAAGGCGTCTCGCCATAGTCACGCACCCACGAACGACCAGCAGATTGAGCATAAGTTGCGGGTTCCGCGGAGCGGGACCTATATCATGAAACCCATTCTGCTAAGGTAGGCTGCGTGGCTACGGCGGGACGCCATAGCCTCCTAAGTTTGCCTCGTCTGCTGCGCAGAAACCAATTGGGATAAATCATTATGCGCTATGGTCTCAGTTTTTTTATAGAACTGGCGTATAATTCGCTTTTTTTATGTAAGTTTGCCAAGTATAATCAATATGATTCCGACATGAACAAAATAAGATATATAAATATGTGCATTGTTGAATTTGGCAAAAAATTCAGCATGCCAGCTGACATTGCCTTCAATTATCTAAAGCAATACAAAGCTCTCGCCTTTTTGGATAAATGCTATGAGGCAGAACATCAGCTGTCTTTGGCAGATACTATAAAAGACATACAGTTATATTGCAGAAAAAACGGAGGAACCATATAATGAAGCTATATCATGGGACAAATGTTGATTTCCAGCAAATCGACTTCAAGAAATGTAAACCAAATAAGGATTTCGGTAGAGGATTCTATCTTACCGATATTAAGCGGCAGGCTCTTGATATGGCTGTAAGACGTTGTGAATTTGAACAAACAGGAACACCTATAGTACAAGAATATCTTTTCGATGAACAATTATTGAACGACAATTCTTTGAATGTCAAGATTTTCAATGGGGTCAGTACAGAATGGGCAGAATTTATTCTAAAGAACAGAAAGGCAAGAGGACAGCAAACACACGGGTATGACATTGTTATCGGTCCTGTGGCAGACGATGGAGTTGTATTTCAGCTTAATTTATATCTGCAACATTTCATTACCATAGACCAACTTGTAAAAGGATTGGAATTTCGTAAAATGAACAGCCAGTATTTCTTCGGAACAGACAAAGCTGTATCAAAACTCAAACGCGTATGAGACTTACAAAAAAACAAATACAGTTTATTATAAATTGTGACGTTGAAGAGATTGTGTCTTTTTTACAAGAAGACTACAATATGCCGGTTATTGAGGCTTTCGATAAAGTATATAACTCAGAACTGTATAAGAAACTGACAAACACACGCAATGGATTGTATGTGCAAAGTCCACGTTATCAATATGAATATCTAAAAGAGGAATTAGGAAACGTGTCTCTTGCCAAAGACAATTGACTAAATGGAATTAAATCACACGAATAAATGCTATACCGCTGACTGTGCCATGTCCTTCTTTGACCAACTGGAGGACATTGCCACAGCTGACATCCCTATACGCGAACGCTATTATGTTCTGCGCGATACGTTTAAGCGAATCGTCAACCAAGCCATCGCGCTGAACAGCATCAACTTTATCGGACTGTTCGCCAAGCTTGACTATATCATAAAGCAGCATGACATTCCGGCTGAGGACGCCATCCTCATACACGACACGCGAAAGGTGCTCAACGCCATTCACGACACAGCGGACAACGACCTTACTACGTCGCTGCCATACGACATCAAGGCAACGGCTCTGCTCGTATCGGCGATAAACGGCAGGATGAGCATACCGCAGTCGCTCGCAAGGCTTTTCCCAAAGAAGGACCGCAAGACAAGGTGGAGCAAGATTGACATCAATATGCTGCGCGTGGTGGTGAACTCGTGGGACGACGACTATATCTACGTAACGGAGGAGCAGAACGCTTCGGAGATGAAGGTGTGTTACGGAACGCAAAACAGATATCTCACGCATAACGGCAAGGGCGACTGGACTTACCTGAAGCAGATTCTCGCAAAGGACTCGCAGCTCAATCTTGTGCGCATCCGCATGGAGGAGAATGTCTGCATGCCGGAACTGATAATCTTCGAGCCTGACTACCTCATCGACATCACCACCATAGCCTCTTGCTTCGAGACGTACGCCGAGTCGCCTTACGTGAATATGGTGAACCGTCTGAAGCCGCAAGCCAATACCGTGCACATCCATCTGGGTAATCTTGCAGGACGCTTCCTCGACGACACGGTGCACAGTCGCGATGTGTCGTTCGGCGAGGGCGTGATGGAGTTTTTCAAAGCCAACACCATCAGCCTCACGTCATGCGACGACATGAACGACAGGGGCACGGTGGATAAGTTCTATACGGACGCACGCATGCAGAAGCAGAACATACAAAGGCTTATAGGAGAGCGTCTGCCAAAGGAAATAGACGAGTATGACCCGAAGGCGGTGGTGCTGGAGCCTACTTTCTTCAGCGAAGTGCTGGGCATTCAGGGACGTCTCGACTTTCTGCATGACAAGGAGGGACGCACCACCATCATAGAGCAGAAGTCGGGCAAGGGCGCTTTCGTGCCTTTCTCGGCTCCGGGATTCAATCCCAACCGACCCGAACCGCAGGAGAAACACCTCGTGCAGCTGTCGCTTTACAGGGCGCTGTTCAGCTACGAATTCAGAAAACACTCTGACGAGTTGCGCCACTTCATGCTTCTCTACTCGAAGTATTCCGAGGGACTGGTGTCTATAGCCAACCTCCCGGAACTGACGCTGCGTGCCATCCGCATGCGCAATCTACTGACATGGTGCGACACCACGCAGACAAGCAACGGGCTGAGGGTGCTGGAGAAACTCACGCCGGAGATGCTCAACCGCAAGGGAGCCACCGGACGACTGTGGGACGAATGGACCCGTCCCGAACTTGACCGGCTGCTCTCGCCCATACATGAAGCCTCGCCGCTGGAACGTGCTTACTATTTCCGCTTCATGGAATTCGTGGAGCGCGAGCATCTTCTCTCCAAGGTGGGCAACAAGACGAAGGACGACAGCGGATTTGCTGCCATCTGGCTGGACACATTGGAGGACAAGCGGGCGGCTGGCAACATTTACGAGGAACTGACCATAAGCTCGTTCGGACTGAACAAGGACGGCATGGTGGAGAGCATCTCGCTGAACTTCGCAAGGGAGCAGTCGGCTGACACGTCAAACTTCCGTAAGGGCGACATCGTCATTCTCTATCCCTATAAGGCGGACGCCACACCCAACGCCTGTGCACAGATGGTGAACCGTGCCTCCATCAAGGAGATTACGACGGAGGGAGTGGAACTGGTGCTGCGCAACTCGCAGACTGACCGTCAGGTGTTCGACACGCCCGACGGCACGTTCTGGGCTATAGAGCACGACATGTTCGAATCGTCTTCACGCGCTCTCTACAGCGCCATGCACAGCTTCCTGTCCGCATCGAAGCAGCGACGCGACCTTATCCTCAGCCAACGACAGCCCACCATTGACGAACACGTACACATGCGTGGCGAGTATGGCGCTTTCAATACGCTTGTGGAACGAGCCAAGCAGTCGCGCGACCTCTTTCTCGTTATCGGTCCGCCGGGTACGGGCAAGACATCGTTCGGTCTGCTGAACATCCTCAAGGAGGAACTTACAGACCCTCACTCCAACGTGCTGCTGCTCTCTTACACTAACCGTGCCGTGGACGAAATATGCTCAAAACTGGTGGAGAGCCAAATAGATTTTCTGCGAATAGGTTCGCCGCTAAACTGCGACGAGGCTTATCATGACCATCTGCTCTCGGAGCGCGTGCAGCAATGCCGCACCTCGAAGGAGGTGAAGGACGTGATAAGCGGCATGCGGGTGTTCTGCGCCACTACGGCTGCGCTCAACGCCAACATCCACCTCTTCAAGATAAAGCACTTCGACCTTGCCGTCATCGACGAGTCGTCACAGATACTGGAGCCTCATCTTATCGGACTGCTCAGCGCACAGTCGGGAGGGCGCGACGCCATATCGCGCTTCGTGCTCATCGGCGACCACAAGCAGTTGCCAGCCGTGGTGCAGCAGACACCGGAGGAATCGCACGTAGATGATGATGAACTGCGCAGCATAGGACTGACCGACTGTCGTCTGTCGCTCTTCGAACGACTGCTCTCCAACTTCAAGACTGACCACGGATATGACCCGCGCTACGTGTATATGCTCACACGGCAGGGACGTATGCACCGCGACATAGCTGAGTTTCCGAACTACGCCTTCTATGGCAACCGGCTGGAAGTGGTGCCGCTCCATCATCAGACGCTCCCTATAGAGACCTGCCATTCGCAGAACGGCATAGAGCAGATGCTCCGCACACGCCGCATAGCCTTTGTGGCAGCGCAGAAGCCAAGGGCGGCTGCTTCGGTGAAGACCAATCAGGTGGAGGCGGAAATGATTGCCGCCACGGTGGTGCAGATATATAATATATGTAAGGACAGGTTTGACGAAAGCCAGACGGTGGGCGTAATTGTGCCTTATCGCAACCAGATAGCCACCATACGCGGAGCCATCGACCGCTACGGCATCGACGTTCTCCATAACATCACCATCGACACCGTGGAGAGATATCAAGGCAGCCAGCGCGACTATATCATCTATGGTTTCACCGTACAGCAGCCTTACCAGCTGAACTTCCTCACCAACAACGTCTTCGAGGAGGACGGAATGGTGATTGACCGTAAGCTGAACGTGGCGATGACGCGTGCACGTCTGCACCTCGTGCTCGTCGGAAATCCCGACATTCTGCGCGAGAACTATACGTTCTACAATCTTCTGGAGTTCGTGAAAAGCAAGGACGGATACGTGGACGTCCCTACGGAACAATTCTGCAAGGGCGACTTCAGAATGCCGACGGCTGCCCAACAGAACAGCGAGGACGACGCTTTCCTCGGCAACAACCGCGACGCCAACCTTGTGTTTATATGCTACGGAAGGTCCGACTTCTCACACGGAATGTCGGTATACAGCCGCGAAGAGGAAAGAAACATCGGCTTGACAGCTGCCAATCAGGTGGAGATATTCTGCCGTTACCTCATGCCGAAATACCAGAATGAGGCAAAGCAGACGTTCTTGGCAAGAAAAGAAGAGCTGATGAAGCTTGCCGCAGAATACGGCGGACGCTTGCAAATGGTGGACGTTGGATGTGGTCCGGCGACGTGCGGTGTGGCATTGGCGGAGACTATGGCTGACGAAGACACCAATATTGAGTATGTCGGCATTGACGTTTCGGAAGAAATGCGGGCTGAAGGCGAAAGGCAGATGAAACGGTTCGGCGGACGAAACATCAGCTGGCGCTTTGCTTCTTCAATGGAAGAAGCTGCTGAAAGCCTTTCCAACGCAGCCCAATCGCCCACCCTCAAAATATTCTGCTTCTCGCATTTCTTCGCTTCCATTGACGGCGAGACGGCAGAAAGGTTGGCGGAACAGATAATAAAGATAATGGCTGCGCGCAAGGAAGACAATCACATGTTCGTGGTAATGCAACCTCAAGAAGACAATAGACTGATGGCGTTCAGAGCTTTCAGAAAAGTAATGAATGAAGTATAAAAGAAAATCCCCGAAGGAATGTTCCTGATTCAGGGACATTCTCTCCGGGGACTCACCTTAAAAATGTAGCTTATGATGTCTGAAATGACATTCGTTAGTTGTACCAAATGGAGGAATCTAAACGACCGTGGCGGTCATCAGGTTCGTTATAAACATTGTCCAGCTCGTATGATTCCAAATCATAACTGCGCTTAATAGTCTTCATCATAATATCCTCCTTTTCCAGCCTTTTGTCTCGTATAGGCTTCTACTTGTTAATGACTAAAGGATGTGAGACATTATCCTATGGTATATAGTAAGTACTATTATTTTTAATAGATATCGCAAATATAGCAATAATATTGACACGTGTCAAGAGATAAACCTAAGAAATTTACTTTTTTAACACAATTAATGCTAAATCTTTTACAATATGCAGTTTTTATACCATAATCATTACGTCTTAGTCCTTCAGCGAGTAGACGATGGTGGTCACGACGCGCACCTTCTTAATATAAGGTGTTGTCTGGTCGCGGTCGTCGATGGAGAACTGGCCTTGGTCAGCTGACACAATCTTGTTGAGTTTGCTCTTTGAGTTGGCAGCAAACTTCTCTGCTGTCTTCTGCGCATTGGCTATGGCCTCCTCCATCATCTCCGGCTTCATTTCCTGGAACGACACATACTCGTACTTTACAGGATTCTCGTAACCGCCGTCCACAATGGCCACGCCTTCCTTGAGCAGGTCGGCTTGACGGGCAATGATGGAACGCACAAGCTTGACGTTGTTTGACGTTACGGTGATGACGGACGTGATGTTGTAGCGGTAATTGCGGTCGTTGCTGCCATACTGGTTGGCATTAAGGTCGATAACGATGGGAGCGTTGACGCTGATCTCCGAGGCTTTTATGCCATGGGAGGTGAGGAAGCGCTTAATCTTCGCCTGAGTATTGCCGAGGCGTGTGTAAAGATCGGGAAGGTCATCGCCAAGTTCCTTTGAGACGATAGGCCACGTCACCTTGTCGGCGTCCACCTCCTTCTCAGCAAGTCCCTTGACAGTAACCTTGCGATCCTTGTTAGCGAAATTGTCAATACCTCCCTTGATGCATAAACCAAGGACTACGATGCCGAGCGCTATGAGCGCTGCGCTTAGGATAGAATACTTGTTGTTCATAAATGTTAGTTTTTGGTTTGTTGATGGATTTATGATTTTTATTAAGTACACCTTGGTTTGCGGGAGGTTTGTGGCAGGACTATAAAGCCCTTACCCTTGGCATACTTCTCTCAATATCTGCACGATGCGTTCTGCGGAACGACCGTCCCAACGTTCAGGGATGGCACAATGCTTCCATTCGCCTGCCACCATGCGGCTGATTTCCTCGCCAAGAAGCACGGAATCTTCTCCGACGAGTACGTTTGATCCGGTCTTGACGGTCTCGATGTGTTCGGTGTAGCTGTTGAGCGTGATGCACGGCACCATGTTGAACGTAGCCTCCTCAGCCACATTGCCTGAGTCGGTCACTACGCCAAGAGCGTGTGCTGTGAGATAACCGAAGTCAAGATAGCCGAGCGGGCTTACAAGATGCAGACCCTTGAAGAGCTGCGGATTCTCGCTTACGATGTGCTCCACAGCCTCTGCAGCACGCTTGCGAAGCGGTGCCACAACGGGCTTGTCGCCGGCATGCTCCATCATGCTTACCATAAGGCCGCGCAGCTCGTCAGTATTGTCGATAAGAGCCTTGCGGTTAAGCGTGAAGACGATGTAAGAGCCGTCCTCAAGTCCCAACTCATCCATGACAGCGGGACGCTGCATGCGCTGATGATTGAAGCGGAGAGTGTCCATAAGAATGTTGCCCACCATGTATATCTTGGACGACTCAGCTCCTTCACGGGTTGCAGCACTACTGCCGCCGATGCCCGCTGTGAAGAGGAGGTCAGAGAGTCCGTCAATGACGAGACGATTGATTTCCTTCGGCATGTTGATGTCGAAAGAGCGAGTGCCAGCCACCAGGTGGGCGAGACGTATGCCCTGCTTCTTTGTGACGATGGCAGCAGCCATTGTGGAGGCGAGGTCGTCCACCACGATAACGGCGTCGGTCTTGTGGTTTTGCAGATAGCGTTCGAAGGCGGACATCACCTGTCCCGTAAGCTCGTTAAGGTTCTCGCAGTCGACACCAAGGAAGACGTCGGGACGACGCATCTGAAGGTCGTCGAAGAGTGACGGCTCAAGTGTGGGGTCATCCTCACGGCCAGCGTAAACGAGGCTGTGGCTGACTCCTGCCGCTTCCATGACACGAAGAATCGGGGCTACTTTGATGAAGTTTGGACGTGCGCCAACAAATATGCAAATATTCATAATAGTGTTTAATAAGTTCCCACTCCCTTATAGCTTCATAGCAAAATGAACAGTATGCTGCTATCGCTTAAGCCGAGTGGAACAATCTTGTTATTAATTTATTTTTATTCCTTTTCTTTAAACAGTTCCTTTATTCCGCCCAGACTACCAAGCATGTTTGTAGCCTCGAAGGGCAGGAATACGGTCTTTGCCTGATTGCCCTGTGCGAGTTGCTCCATCATCTGGATATACTTCTGTGCGAGCAGGTAGTTGGCAGGATTGGTGCTCTTGCCTACTGCCTCCGTTATTTTCTCAATGGCGATGGCTTCAGCCTCAGCCTTACGGATGCGGGCCTGTGCTTCACCCTCTGCACGCAGGATTTCCTGCTGCTTGGCAGCCTCAGCGCGGTTGATTGTGGATGTCTTCTCACCCTCTGACTTGAGGATTTCAGCCTGCTTCTGACCCTCAGACGTGAGGATGGTGGCACGCTTGTTTCGCTCTGCCTGCATCTGCTTCTCCATTGCCTGAAGCACGCTTGCCGGCGGAATGATGTCCTGCAGCTCCACACGGTTCACCTTGATGCCCCACTTGTTCGTGGCGTCATCGAGGACGGCACGCAGCTTGGTGTTGATGGTATCGCGTGAGGTGAGCGTCTGATCAAGCTCCATCTCGCCTATGATGTTACGCAGAGTGGTCTGCGTGAGCTTCTCAATGGCGTTGGGAAGGTTGTTAATCTCATACACAGCCTTGAACGGATCGACAATCTGGAAATACAGAAGAGCATTGATCTGCATCTGAATGTTATCCTTTGTGATAACGTTCTGCTTGTCAAAGTCGTAAACCTGCTCACGAAGGTCGATGGTAGTGGAGTAAGCATATCTGCCACGATACATGGTCACGATGGTCTTGGCGCGATCCATGAAGGGGATGATGATGTTTATGCCGGGTCCGAGCGTTGCATAATACTTGCCAAGACGCTCCACTATCTTTGTTTCGCTCTGCGGGATTATCACTACAGCCATCTTTACGAAGACTACAGCAAGCACAACAAGTGCTATAAGAAAGACGGTTATTACACTCATAATAATAAATTGATGTTGGTTAAAGTTAATATTGTTGGTTAAAGTACTTAATCTGTTCGCTGCTTATCAGCGACATTCTTATGCCACCGGCTCCACCTTTACGATGATGCTTTCCCTGCCAATGATTCTGACACGCGCTCCGACGGGGATGTCATTCACGGCATCGCTTTCTGCTTTCCAGTCGTCGCCGTCCAGCTTCACACGTCCGTAGCCGCCGGCTTTCACAGATTCCGAAACCTCTCCCACTCTGCCTATAATGGCATCAGCGTTGCTGACACGATGGTTGGCTTTGGCATTGAGCATGGCAACGAGGCGCGGACGCAGGAAATAAATGGACAGTACGGAGAACACAGCGAACGCCACAACCTGCAACCAAAATGGCGCCGGTGTGAGCGACACGCCCATAGCACACAAGGCTCCGATGCCGAAACACGTGATGAAGAAGTCGCCAGACGTCATCTCCATTATCAGGCACACGAAGGCAACCACTGCCCATATCATCCAAATGTGTTGCAAGAAGTATTCTACCATAATCATAAGGTTTTAATAAGGTTTAATAAGAATGCTGTTTTAACATTTTCAAAGTTACCATCTTTTTTCCTTACAGCAAAACGATATGACTTATTTTTTGTCCTTAAACCAACAATATGTCTTATTTCCATCAAACAAGAGCGTCTTTATTAACATGCGAGTATCTGCTCCGGACGTTCCACGAGTGTGGTTGCTCCGTGTGCAAGAAGGAAGTCCTTGTCGCGGAATCCCCAAAGGACGCTGATGCAGGGCATGCCAGAATTGCGTGCCGTCTCTATGTCAACGTCACTGTCGCCTATATATACCGCCCCTTCCGCCGTTACGCCGAGCTGCTTCATAGCCTCTATGACGGTGTCGGGAGCCGGCTTCTTGCGTATGTCCTCACGCTCGCCGATGGCAACGGGCACAAGCTCGTCGCCGAAGAAATGACGGCAAAGTTCCTGTGTTGCCGCATAAAACTTATTGCTTACCACAGCCACCTTCTTGCCACGGCGCTTCAGTTCATGCAGCAGTTCCATCACACCGTCGTAAGGACACGTGGTGTCAAGATTGTGTTGCATGTAATGCTGGCGGAAGTCGGCGTAGGTCTTGTCGAACGCCGGATTATCAAGACCGCCGGGAACGGCACGCTCCATGAGCTTCTTCACACCGTTGCCCACAAAACGCCTCACCTCGTCGATGGTGCGCTCTGGCATGCCATTGGAGGTAAGAGCATAGTTGCAACTGGCTGCAAGGTCAGCAAGGGTGGACAGCAGGGTGCCGTCAAGGTCGAATATGTAAGTGTTATACATGACTGATATATATTAATGGTGTATATTATTATTGTGATTATCCTCGTTGTTCAATCAGCTGCAAAATTACACATATTTTGTTTAAGACACCACTAAAATACTTCATCGAATTAAAAACACTTAATATATTTTGTCGTATGTCATAATTCTAATACCTTTGTACGGTATTAAGACACAAATTAGTTGAATAAAATAACACAAACAATGAAAAAGAACACAAGAAGAAAATACCTCATCCCGGCAGTTGCCTGTCTGGTGGTGATGGCAGGCATCGTCTATTATTACTTCTTCGCGTCGATGGCAGCAGGCAACGAAACGCGCTACGTCTACATCGACACGGACGACACCGTCGACTCGGTCTATACAAAGCTTGCCGACGTATCAAGTACAAATGGTATGGAAGGATTCAAGACGCTCGTACGACATAGCCATTATGCCGACAACATCCGCACGGGACGCTACGCCATCAAGCCTGGCGAGGGAGCCTTTACCGTATTCCGCCACATGAAGAACGGACTGCAGTCGCCCGTCAGCCTTACCGTTCCTTCAGTACGCACACTCGACCGTCTCGCCGCAGAGCTGTCAAAGCGTCTCATGGTGGACAGCGCAGCCATCTACGAAGCCCTCTCTGACGAAGCTATATGCAAGAAATACGGCTACGACACAGCCACCGTGGCAGCGCTCTTCATCCCCAACACGTACGACATCTACTGGAATGTCAGCGTGGAAAAGCTGCTTGACCGTATGAAGAAGGAGAACCATAACTTCTGGAGTGGACAGCGAGAGGAGAAGGCACGCGCCATGAAACTGACGCCTGTGGAGGTGACAACATTGGCAAGCATCATCGACGAGGAGACAGCCAACGACGGCGAGAAGCCTATGGTGGCTGGAATGTACTATAACCGCCTCATGCTCCGCAACGCGGAATATCCCGACGGCATGCCGTTGCAGGCTGACCCGACCATCAAGTTCGCATGGAAACGTTTCGATCTGAAGCGCATCTACAATAACCTCCTCTACATCAAGAGCCCGTACAACACATACAAGAACCCCGGACTGCCCCCAGGACCAATCCGCATTCCGTCCATAGCCGGCATTGACGCCGTCCTAAATCACGTACATCACGACTATCTGTATATGTGCGCAAAGGAGGATTTCAGCGGCACGCACAACTTTGCACGCACCTACGAGGAGCATCTCCAGAACGCAAAGCGATATAGCGAGGCGCTTAACCGCAGAGGAATAAAGTAACTGAACTTGCGAAAGTTCAATAAAGTGAGAGAAAAGAATAACGGTCAAGCAAAGAGCCAGTCAACCTTTCGTTGACAAGCCTTTGCTTGACCGATTTTCGTTTATCTATATTTTAACAGGGAGATAGTTTACTCAAACCCACAAGCTACAAGCGGCTCTTCTCCTCATTGCCAGCTCCCGTTCCCTTGTACTTGCTGCGCTTGGCATTGAAATTATACGTAACCTGCAAGGAGACGTTTCGAGTGTAGTTGTAACAGTCTTTCGTTGTGCCAGAGCCAAGTCCATACATCGTCCAACGTTCCTTAGCCGTCTTTAAGATGTCGTTTGCAGAAAGATAAATTATCCATGTGCGGTTGGCAAACGACTTGTAAAACCGCAGATTTACGCTGTAACTGCTCTTCTGCATAAGAAATCCATCTGCATTGGATGTAGCGGCATAAAAATTCATTGCCACTCCTATGGTCTCTGAAAGAGCGAAATGATTGTCGAGCGAACAAGACAGCAAAGGTTTGCCTAATGCCTTGCTGGAGCCATACTTCTCAGTATCGAAGAACTGCTGACTGTAATTTATTTTCCACGTAGGACGGAAGATGCCGAACCTTGGCGAAACATTTACAGAAGCATAAAGCAACTGCTTATGATCGAAGTTCAATGACGTATTATAAGCAAACTCCTTTCCAGGATAGATATACTTGGTCCACTCCATCACATCCTTCAGATATTTATAACCTATAGATACATTCAGCCACTTATATATCATCATCGCCTCAACATTCAACACCTTCTCCGGTTGCAAGGTAGGATTTCCGCCTTCATACAAGAAACGGTTGTCATACTGCATGAAGTTACCGAGTTGCCGATAGCTTGGACGGTGAATCTTCTCATTGATATTCAGCTGCCAATACCAATTGCCTTTGTTGCATGAAACGCTGAGATTAGGGAAGAAGTTGTTATACTTTCTGCTCACATCGTCCTGCTTCACTCCATCAGACAGATAGTCACGGACGATATTCTCGTAACGCACACCAAGCCCGACTGTCCACTTGCTGAGAACCAATCCGTACTATGCAAATCCGGCAATATTCCTTTCATGGATATCCGTCTTTGTGGATGGCACCAGCTGCTCCTCGTTCAGAAACGTTCCGTGTGAGTCGGTCTTCGACAGCTCTGTTCCTACAGACATATTGCCTTTCCAAAGAGGAATATTCACAACCAGCTTGCCTGCCCACATATCGCTATTCTGGCGATTGCTTGAATGTATTTCCTGATACCCCAACTCCTTGCTGCTTTCAAAGCCCTCATCATTACGTCTGTTTTTGATAGCATAGTATGTGGCGTTAAAATCAACACCTACCTGTCCAACCTTTCCCACATAATATATATCAGCCTGATGTGAACTAAGAAAAGGCTTCATAACCTCATTCTGATCAATACAGCCCTGTGCCACACCATTCAGCAATACATCCTGCCGGCTAACACTATTCGTCCTACCTTTCAACATTCCATAGTAGCGATAAGAGCCACCAACAGAATTGCTATCATTAAGCGAATAATCAGCAGAAAGATATTCCGACAAGTAACGGTTTCTGAGTTCCGTCATGTATTTCTGATTGTTGTGATAATGCTTGTCAGGCAAATAGATATCAGTAATCAGATTATTATCTTCTCCGTTATGTGTACCCATAGTCCATAAACTATTGGCTATCTCGAATTTCTTGGTCTGATATCTGGCGCTGATAAGCTCGTAATCCGCCATCCATTTATTATATTTACCAAAAGCATCAGCACGCAAGCTGAATCCATTTGCGCGGCGTTCTTTGGTGCGGATACGAATTACCGACTCTACCTCGGCATCATATTCTGCCCCAGGACTTGTAATAACCGAAATCGACTTGATGTTGTCGGGAGTGATGTTTACAATCTCATTATTGTCATGCACACGCTTGTTGTTGATATAAACAATTGGCGCTCCTTTCCCGAATATGGATATGCTTTGCCCATTAACAGAGACACGTGGCAAGAGATTCAGGACTTCAAATGTATTAGCCATTTTAGAGAGCAAGGTATGCTCTATGGCAACTTCCATGCCTCCAGGCAACATCTTGTATTGAGGCCGGTCACCCTTCACCACCACGCCCTTGACAATCATGGTTTGGGGATGCAGTTTGATGATGCCCATCTCTGTGTTGTTGTATATTCGACATACTGTCTTATAACCAATGTATGAGATTCGGGCTAACACTTTTCTGGAATTGCAAGGAATGACAAAATAGCCATTTTCATTGCTGACTCCATGACCTACGATTGCAGAATCAATGGGCGACAGCAAGGCTATTGTTGCGTATTCAGCGGCATTGCCTCTCTCGTCAACAATACGTCCCTTATAACGATATGTCGTCTTGTGCGTACATTCAACCATAATGTTATTCTCCACCTGTGTCATTCTGATGGGATAAAAACCGATCAGCTGCATAATGGCATTAGGAACATTCTGGTTGCGGATACTCTTTGTAACATTAAAGTCTTCTAACTCATCATACACAAAGTTGATGGTGTACTTATGCTGACGTGCATTAATATCCTTCAACGCCTCAGAGAACGACACATTATTATATTGTCGGGTGATGCGTTGGGCATAAGACTGCTGAGCTGAAGACAACAGAAAGAAAAGATACAGCAGGATTACGGTCTTGCAGTTATCGGGCGTAGTCTTAAATATGTTTTTCATAATATGTCCTCCCATCTTATTTCACCATCAATGTGCCGTCCGCAAACTCGATCTGTATGCGGTCGAAAGCATTCAGAATCTCAAGGTTCTGCTCCAAACTCTTGGTCTTATTCCAGTTAAAGAAGAGGCGAACGTGCTGTGTATTAGCATTGACATACTCCACTTTGACATGATAGAAGTATGCCATTTGCGTAAGGATTGTTCCCAACTCAGCATTGTCAAACACCACCGGCTTCATGTCGAGCGAATCCTTACTCTCTGACGTCATAGCCTTAAGGCTTTCATTGGCTAACGGCTTCGGCTTGACTGTCTGTTCTGTCACAGCATTATTATCCACAGCCTTTTCCGAAGCCGAGAACCTAAACCAACCGTTCTGCACAGCAGCAAAGGCTACACCCGAAAGAAAGATGACGCCTATGACGGAAGCTGCTATCTTCATTCGGTTGGGATAAGAACCATTAGAAAATTCCTTCCAAGCCTTATCCACGTCTACCTTCTTTGGCGCAGCTTTCTTGCCAGCCATTCTCGCAATAGACAAGTCTCGCAAAAACTCCTTCACTTCCTCATCATCAAGCAAGCGTTCCATCTGCTCGTCAGTATATTTCTCAGGATGCTCCTGCATGTCAAAGAGCATCATCCGCTTTTCATATTTGTTCTTGTTAGTCATTGTTTTGCTCATTTTATACGTTCCCTAATCCAGTCCATCGCCTTAGAGAGATGATTGAACACCGTCACCTTGCTCACTCCTACTTCGTCAGCCACCTCCTTATACGACTTGTCTTGAATATATCGCAGACGGAAGATAAGCTTTCGGATTGGAGGTTCAAGGTCGTCGATGAGAAGCAACAGCTGTTCAAGACGCTCGTCCGTATCTTCAGATAGAATAACGTCGGCATCATCGGTCAGCAACCTTGCCACTCTTTCCTTCACACTCTTATGGGCAATCAGATTGAGACAGCGGTTGCGGACGCTCCGCATCAGATAACTTTCCTCGCTCTCGGGCAACAGGACCACATCATCAGCAAGAATCCGCATGAACACTTCGCTCACCACATCCTTGCTTTCGTCGTCATCCGAGAGAATGTATCTGGCCAGATTATACATCTTCTCATAATGCCGACGAAACATCTGTTCTATGTCCTTTTCCAGTGTCATACACACTATATACAGTTGAGCAAAAAGAAAAACTAAGCAAAACAATGATTATTTTTGAAAAAATATAGATAAAGGTAATGCAAGCCATTACCTAACATACAAGTCATTACCGTAAAAATGATTATAGGGTAGCATAAACTGATCTATGACGCATCTTAGTTTATACTACCCTAATTATCTATTTCAGAAGTTTCACAATGTTTTCAATATCAATACCGGTCATTGCCGAAATCTGTTCTTCTGTCATTCCTTTATCAAACAGAACCTTAGCCATATTGCGTAACTGCTCATCCTTCTGGGACAACTGCTCATCCTTCTGGGACAACTGCTCACTCTGCTGAGACAACTGCTCACTCTGCTGAGAAAGCTGTTCGTTCTGCTGCGATAGCTGTTCCTCTTGTTCCTTCAGTATTTTGTCTCGCTGCATGATGGCAGTGTCGCGGTCCTCAATGGCCTTATAGTATTCGTCCTCGACGTTCATATCCTGTCGCATCTCTGAGTTGGCAGCGGCAGCAGTGAGCTTATGCAGTACGTACAACATGTCGTTGTCGTCAGCATACTTGTCCTCGTCTATCTTAAGCACCTGCTGCGTGTTGCCCTCCACTTGAGTCTGGTCGAACACGCTGAGCACCTTTTCCAGTCTGTTGTTCACATTGCCATGCAGAAGAGGAATCTGTACGATGATGCTATTATGGGTAAGACTCTCCACAAAGGGTTCCTCGCTGCCTTCCTTCACAATGTTGCCGTTATAGTCGAACACGTCGTGATTGACATACACTATCGGTTCTTTGATGTTCCCTACCTTATGTCCAAGGAGATATACAGCCACCATCGGATAGGCAAAGCCTTTCTCATCAGCCTCACGTATATTGTTTTTGTTGCTGTATTGCGCTCCAAGATACTGACGGAAACGAAGTGTTTCGGTATTGAGCCACGTCTTCTGCAGCTCAATCAGCACCACGCGGTCCTTCTCCACATCGCCTTCGCGCTCACGAACGGTAGCTGCAAAGTCAATGCGGAACATAGAGAGCGTGTCGCGTGTGGTGTTGCTGTATTCATGCGGACGTACCGTCACGTGCACCACTTCTTTCTTCAGCAAAGCCGACAGCATGGTCTTGGCTATGCGCTCGTCCTCCATGATGTATTTGAACACGGAGTCGTAAATCGGGTTGGCTACATGTATAAACATAACGTTCTGGTTTTATTGTTTTTACAAAAGTAGATAAAAATTCCGAAAAACGAGTCTGTTTGTTGCAATAAATCTAACGCATACGTATGGAAAGACATCCGCATCGTTTTACTCGTATCGTATAGCCTCTATCGGGTCGAGCTGTGCCGCCTTTTTTGCAGGATACCAGCCGAAGAACACTCCCGTAAACGTACATACGGCGAAGCTCATGACGATGCTCCAAGGTTGGATGAAGATGGGCCAATGTGCCACAAACTTCACAGCATACGAGGCACCGACGCCAAATGCCACACCGATGAGTCCACCCGTCACGCTGAGAAGTATGGCTTCGATGAGAAACTGATTGAGGATGTCCACACCGCGAGCTCCAACACTCATTCGCAGACCTATCTCGCGTGTTCGCTCCGTAACGCTGACATACATGATGTTCATGATGCCGATGCCTCCCACGATGAGGGAGATGCCTGCCACACAACCCAAGAGTATGGTCATCATGTCCGTAGTGGAGTTCATCATACTCGCCAGTTCTTCCTGCGAACGGATGTTGAAGTCGTCTTCGTCAGCAGCCTGCGTATCGGTGGCGTCCTTCAGTTTATGGTTGCGACGAAGCACCGTCGTAATCTCGTCGATGGCCTTTTCGGTCAGGTCTTCGGTTATGGCTGAGCAGGTTATGCCGCCAAGATAGGTCTGTGCGAGGATTCGCTTCATCACCGTCGTATAAGGAGCAAGGACGAGGTCGTCCTGGTCCATACCCATCGAGTTGTATCCTTTCTTCTTCAATACTCCTATCACACGGAACGGAATGGAATTGAATCGTACCACCTTGCCCACCGGATCGGATCCGTCAGGGAAGAGATTGTCCACGACGGTCTGGCCGAGAATACATACTTTTGCACTTGCCTTTATGTCGGCATCGGTGAACATCTCGCCCTCATCCACAGACAACTGACGGATGGTGAGATAGTCCTGATTGACGCCATAAATGGAGGACGGCGTGTTGTTGTTGCCGTATATCCACTGACCGCTGCTGTTGACCGTAGGACTAATGCCCTGTATGAAGTGACATTCGTCCTTGAGCGACTCATAGTCTGTGAGCTTCAATGTCTCCATAGACGAGGCGTCCTGCCTTACACCTCCCGGACCACGGTCGGCTCCCGGACTGATCATAATCATATTTGAGCCCATCTCCGCTATGTTTGCCTGAATGCTCCTCTTCGAACCTTGACCTATGGCGAGCATCGTGATGACCGACGCCACACCGATGATGATGCCAAGTGCGGTGAGGAACGACCTCAATTTATTGGCGGCAATGGCGCGGAGGGCTATTTTAAAAAGATTGCTATAGTTCATTTCTTATAGGTTAAAAATGTTACTCACTGAACCTTCGCTTCCATTACTCATCCGAATTGGCAGGCAATGCCGCCAGTCCGTCCGCCGCCGAGAGGATGTTGTGGTTATACTCGTCGCTGATGACATGGCCGTCACGCAGCATGATATTGCGCGAAGAATAATTGGCGATGTCCGGATTATGGGTCACGAAGATGATGGTTCTGCCCGCGGCGTGGAGTTTCTGGAAGAGGATGAGAATCTCGAACGACGTACGTGTGTCGAGGTTTCCGGTTGCCTCGTCAGCAAGAATGACGGCAGGATCGTTAACCAATGCGCGGGCAATGGCCACACGCTGCATCTGTCCGCCGGACATCTGGTTCGACTTATGATAGAGTCGCTCGCCGAGGCCCACAGCCTGCAGCGCCTTAATGGCACGCTCCTCGCGTTCCTTGGCACTAACCGAAGCGTTATACATCAACGGCAATTCCACATTCTCCACACTCGTGGTCTTCGGCAGAAGGTTATAGTTCTGGAAGATGAAGCCTATCTTACGGTTGCGCAATACGGCACGCTGCGACTTCGACATCGTCCTGACGCTGACACCGTCAAGATAATACTCGCCCGAGCTGGGTGTATCAAGGCAGCCAAGCTGATTGAGAAGGGTGGACTTGCCCGAACCCGACTTTCCCATGATGGTGACAAACTCGCCCTCATATATCTTGAACGAGACACCGCGCAGCGCATGTACCGTCTCGTCGCCGACGAGAAAGTCGCGCTTTACGTTGTCAAGCTCTATTACTACTTTCTTTTCGTCCATATCAGTATTGATTATTTTTTCTTGTTCTTTCCCGGAGGGCCTGGTGCGAACGGGCTGCTCTCACCGCCAGCAGCTTCTGCCTGAGGCTCCTCGCCTCCAATGACGCTGAGTCCGGTAACCACCTTTATGCCAGCCTGCACACCACCAATAATCTGTGTATTTGTGCCGTCAGCCATACCGATGTTCACCTTATGCGCAACTATGCTGTTGCCTTCAATGGTCCATACCTTGTTCTTAGCACCCTGCACGTCCACAATCTTCATCTTACCGACGGTTTCCTTTGTCGGCGTGAAGCGCAGAGCCTTTGACGGAACGGCAAGCACACCCTTGCGCTCTGCAGTATAAATGGTGACGTTGGCTGTAAGACCCGGCTTAAGCTTCAGGTCGGCGTTTGGGGCAGAGATAACCACCTCGTAGGTTACCACATTATTGGTAGTGGTGGCTTCCTGACGCACCTGCTTTACTGTGCCCTCGAAGGTGTCGTCAGGATAAGCATCCACGGTGAAGCTGACACGCTCGCCTTCCTTCACGTCGCCTATGTCTGCCTCGTCCACATCAGCCACCACCTGCATGTTTGTTAAGTCCTGAGCGATGGTGAAGAGTTCTGGCGTAGAGAAGCTGGCTGCCACAGTCTGACCTTCTTCCACTGACTTGGAGAGCACCACACCGTCAATGGGCGACGTAATGGTGGCGTAGCCGAGATTGGTCTGTGCACGCTGCACCTCCTCTTTGGCAGAAGCCACCTGCTCCACAGCCTGACGATACGAAAGCTTGGCATTGTCATAATCGTCGGCTGCCACAAGTCCCTTCTGGAAAAGAGTCTGATAGCGCTTGTAGTTTGCGGTCTGATAGTTGAGCTGGCTCTGCGCGGTGGCAAGCTGCGTCTTTGCAGTGGCAAGCTGACTGAGAAGGTTGGTCTTGTCGAGCTCGGCAATCACCTGTCCTTTCTTCACCACTGAATTATAGTCAACGTAGAGCTTGCTGACGATACCACTCACCTGCGTACCCACGGTCACAGACGTAACCGGCTCTATAGTACCGGTAGCAGTAATGCTGTTCTGGATGTTTGCCGACGCGACGGGAGCCGTGTCGAACGAAATCTGCTGCTCTTTCTTGCCGCCTGAGAATGCCCATACGGCAACTGCGATGATAGCGACAATAGCCACTACCACCCATACCTTGCTTAATTTTTTCATCTCTCTAATATAAATCTCTAATTATTATTACTCTTTATAAAATCTCTATTTTATAAGGTTAGCTTGATTTGTTATGCAAACTGTAGTAGCTGCGGGCATTCCTGCCCGCGGCACTGCAGTTCAGTTAGTATTTACTAATTACTTTATCTCTCCTGTACGATAGAAGTCCAGCATGTTAAGGTTAAGGATTGCGAGATACTTGCTCTGAAGTTCGTTCTGCTGAGCTTGCAAAAGGTTGGTCTTGCCAGTCATCAACTCCACAATGTTCTTCAGACCTTGGTTGAACTGTTCGGACAGCAACTCGTAGCTTGCCTGTGCGCTCTCCGTAGATACGCGTGCCGCCTTAAACTTGTTCTGATTGTTGACAGCTTGCAGCCAGTAGTTCTCCACAGTTGAATAAAGAGTGGTCTGCTTGTCCTGCAGGTCGAGCAGGTAGCTCTCCTTCTGAAGCATCGCCTTGTTTACGGATGTCTTTGTCTTGCGGTTATCGAAGAGCGGGATGCTCACCGACACTCCACCGCCAACCGTGAAGTTGTTCTTCATCTGGTTGCCCCATCCGTTCTGACTCATAGAAGTGGTGGAAGTGGACAGTCCTGCATTCAGGCTTACAGTTGGCATCTTGCCTGCCTTTGCAATCTTAACGCTAAGGTCGCTGCTCTCGATGCCGAGCTTTGCGTTCTGGATTTCCGGACGTTGCGCCAGCGCCGCCGTATAAACGTCGTTCATAGCGGGCACCTCCTTGAGCGCCATTTCGTCTGTAGTAGAAGGTATCGCTACGTCAAACTCGTCGTTGTCGGCTATCTGCAGCAACTGCTTCAGCTGTCGCTTATAGTTGCGCAGATTGCTCTCAGCTTCCACAATGCTATATTCGTCTTCGGCGCGCTGGGCGGTCAGCTGTGCAAGGTCTGCCTTGCTCATCTTGCCCACCGACACCATTGTCTTGCCACGTTCCTCATTGGTTTGGCTGACCTTAAGGCTCTCCTTCGTGACGGAGATGGCCTCATCAGAATAGAGTATCTGGACGTAGAGCTGTGCTATCTGCTCGAGCACGTTGTTGGCTGTGACAGCCGAATCGAGGCGTGCCTGCTCTGCAGCGAGCTTATTCAGCTTTACAGTATTGGTGTTTTGTCCGCCGTTCCACACAGTCCAGTTGCCCGACAACGAGTAAGAACCGTTGTAATACACCTTCTTCACGTCTGCCTGAACCTTATTTCCGGCAATCATTGCCGAGCCCTGTTCTGGCCACGGATTGTAGCTTACGTTCTGTGATGTTGACAGACTAAGGGAAGGTAGCAAGGCTGACTGGCTCTGCTTTATGTCCTCAAGGGCAGAAAGCTGCTGCACCTTGGCTTTCTGCAACTGGATGTTATTTGCCAGGGCATAATCAATACAATCCTTCAGCGACCACTGTCTTGCTGCGCATTCCGTTGGCATCGACATAAGCATAAGGCCTGCCATTGACGCCATTGCTATTGTTCTCTTTGATAAAATCATGTTTGTTTGAATTTGTGTGTAATTCTAAACTAATAATATACTTTTATAATCTCTCTGACTTCTTAGATATAGATATCGGTCAGAAAGTTTATTCAGACTACTTAATATTAACAATTGTTTGGATTACTTCAGACGTATTTTGTCATTGGCGATATACATCACCGCCACAATCGCCGGCACCACGTACATCCATGACGACATTACGAAGAACTGACGGTAACCTATATTTTCCTCCAAAATGCCTGTCATGCCGCCACACAACGTTGCTACAACAGCCATCACGCCAAGCATGACGGAGCGACGACACACATCTCCCCTGCCGCTCGCAGCGAAACGGGCGGTCACAGCGGACAATGCTGCAAAGCCAACGCCAGCCGCAACACCTGCAATACTGAACAAGAGACAAACTATTGCAAGCGAGACGGAAAGATTGAAGCTCATATAAAGCGCTGCCAGACTCGGACCTGAGAAGAACACAGCCATCGGCAGAAGGCACAGACGCAGCCCGTACTTACGACACAAACTTGTGCCGAGGACGTTTCCGAAGAACACGGCGCCTACGCTTACCGTACCGACGATGAGCGCAAACTCCTGCGGCGACATGCCAAGACCGCCGTTATGGGGCATATCAATGACGAAGAGCGGAATGCCAAGAAGAGGGAAGGACGCCGCCAACGCGAACGAAGCCATGAGCAATAGGCTGACACGGTTGGACGAACCGGCAAGGATGCCGTTCAAGGCTTCCTCGTATTCGCCCTTGTGCAGGCCGAAAAGGTCGCTTTCCGGGTATGCGAGATGTGGTCTGACGGGAAGGAAGATGCTGTGCCAGAGCCAAAGAAAGAAAAAGATGCCAGCCATAACGTAGAACACAAGGCTCCACGAATAGCGTATGTTTCGGGTCAACACCTCCATATTACCTGCCACCATAGCCATGCAGCCAATGCCAAGCAGCATGGCTACACCACGAAACAGCTTCACTATAAGCGTATGGAAGCCCGGCAACGGAGGGCATAAAGGAAGGTAAAAGCGCTCCACAGCAATACGGTGGAGGACGATGGAGAATGTGAAGAAGGGCAAAAGACAAAGCGTGCCCTCAAGACGATAAGGCGTAGGAATGACGAAAGCCACACCCCATAACGCCAAGGCAGAGATAAACTCGGACGTGAGTATCCATACTTTAGTGGTGCCGCGGAAGTGTGCCACGACCTTTTCCAGCAACGGACGCAGCGAGAATGGTATGCAGAGCAACGCCAGAACAAGCGTGGTCTGGCTGTTGTTCAGACCGAAACGGCGCAGCATCACAAGCAAAAGCACAACGACAGCCATCGAAACACCATCGCTGAAGGACAGCGACGGGAGCCATAACCAGCTTACACGACGCGGCACACGCTGCCCTCCCTGCCCCTCTGTCTGAGGCTGGGAAGAAAGCGTGCAAGGCGTATCGCCAGTATAGTTATGGTCTGTCATTGGCTTTTATTTATTATTTACTTCTTTCCGAAGTCGGGATCAATCTTCAGAAAGGCGGTTACGAGGAACGTTATCAGGCAGCATGCCATGACGATGATGAAGAACATCTGGTAACCTACGAGGTCCTTTATGTAACCCGACACCATGCCGGGGAGCATCAGCCCGAGGTAAGAGATGCCGGTGCATATCGAGTAATGCGACGTACGGAACTTGCCCTGACTGTAGTAAAGCATGTAAAGCGTGAGGACGGTGAATCCGAGTCCGTAGCCAAACTGCTCGATGAAGAGGCAGATGGACACCACCCAAAGATTGGATGTGAGCGTGTAACTCAGGAGAATGTACACGGCGTCGGGCAGCGTTATGGCGCAAACCATAGGCCAAAGCCACTTCTTCATGCCGTCCCTGCTGACCAGCACGCCTCCCAATATGCCTCCAAGCAACAAGCCTATCAGTCCAACCGTGCCCTGCGCCAGACCGTATTCTTCCGGCGTGAGTCCCAGTCCGCCTTCGGCATTGGAACGCATTAGGAAGGTCTTGGTCATCGTATTAAGCAGAGCCTCCGGGAATCTGTAGAGCAGAAGGAAGAGCATCACGAAGAGCGTCTCCTTCAAGCCGAACTTGCAGAAGAACGAGCCGATGATGGTACGTAGCTCATGCGCCACCTCTGACACGCTCTTCTCCGAACTGATGTCTTCCGCCGGCCGAGGCATCATCTTGCAATGATATAGGTAGATGCCTATGAAGATGGCTGCAAGGGCGTAGAATATAAGGGTCCACGTATATACGATGGTCATGTGGAAATGATGCTCCAGCAATCCTGCCAGCGACACAAGCGCGCCGTTGACGAATATCACGGCAAGGCGATAAAACGTATTGCGCAGACCTACATACTTCGACTGGTTGTGAGCGTCGAGTTCTATCATGTAGAAGCCGTCCGCCGAGATGTCGTGTGTGGCACTGGCGAACGCCATCAGGAACAGGAAAGCCATCGAACCCTGGAACCACAAGGCAGTGGGCAGCGTGAAGGCAATGCCGGCAAGGGCACTACCCATAAGCAGCTGCATTGCCAGCACCCACCAACGCTTGGTCTTGAGAAGGTCGATGAACGGGCTCCACAACGGCTTTATCACCCATGGCAGGGCGAGCCAGCCGGTATAGAGTCCCACCTCCGCATCGCTAAGCCCCATCTGCATATACATAACAATGGAGAGGGCAGTGACGACCACATTGGGCAAGCCTTCCGCAAAGTATAACGTGGGAATCCATGCCCACGGACTCGTCTTTTTCATTTTCAGATCTTTATTTGTATATCTTCTTTATCTCCGCACCCTTATAATAATGTAAGAGGATGCTGTCGTAGCTGTATCCGTTGGCACCCATCACGGCTGCACCAATCTGACACATGCCCACTCCGTGACCCCAACCGGCTCCGGTCAGGCGGAATTTCTGAGGAACGCCGTCCCTAACGTCCAGCTTGTCCACTACAAAGGCGCTACTATAGAGATGTGTCTCGCTAAGAGCGCGTCTTATCTCCAGCTCCTTACCGATGGTGAAGCTGCGCTCCGAACCTACAATCTTCAATCGGCAGAGACGTCCGCTTCGTCCGCGCTCCACTGGTTGTAGGTCGAGGATGTTGCCGAAGTCCATCTTCAGCTTTTCAGCAATAAGACTCTTCAGCTGCTCCTGCGTATATTCCACATGCCAACGATAGAAGTCAGTAGTCTCCTGATCGTAGTCGTTGAGCACCTCGGAAAGTATGGTCTTGTCCGTAGTGTTGCAGAACGACTCCGGCGACGTGCGTATCCAGCGTTCCGCCTCTGCCTCAACGGTAAGGTCTGGCAGCGCCGGCTGTCCCTTAGCGTCAGCCACCGACACAAGATAAGGCTTGCGAATGTTCTCCCAACAGTACTGGAATTCCTCCGTTGCACCGCCGCAGCACTTGCTGAAGCGTGCGTCGCATATCTCGTCGCCACTCATCAGTATCTGTCCGCGTGTGGCAAGCACAGCCTGCGCCACCTTCGGACTCGTGGCCTTGGTGATGCCCTGATAACGCTGACAATGGTCGTCGGCGCAGACATCGAAGATGGTGTGATCCTCACGGTCATACCACTTCACCAGCTCGTCGTCCTTGCGGATGAACGAGAAGAAGCCGTTCTGTCCGGCGCTGGTCTGATGTTCGCGTCGCTGTTCTATCTGAGAGAGAAGCCAAGAGCGCGATATTACGGCGTGAGCCTTGAGCAGTTCCTCACTGGACGTGGCGCTCATCTCGCTGGAGATGACGCTCTCCAGATACGACTCCACAGGCAGTTCGTTTATGGCGCAGACCTTATCCGAGTCGACCACAAGGCGCAGGGTTCCGAGGAATGTCTGCGTCTCCTGTCGTTCCCAATGGAAGTTTACGCCGATGGTGACGTCGTGCAAAGAGAACGAAGCGTTCTGCTGTTGCGGAATGAACGTCAGCTCGCGATATTGCGTGCCGTTCCAAAGGATGGCTCCTTCGCTGAACTCCACCACCTGTTCGCCGTCAATAAGATTTCCCTTTGCCATATACGGGCCGTTAAGCGAGAAGGCAATCCTTGCTCCACTAACGATGCCTACGGATACGTTTGGCTGCTTTCCTGCGAAATGGTCGTTGGCAGAAGCATTTCCTGCCGCAATGGTGCGCAGCTTGTCGGCTATCTCGTCATAGTCTGCCTTGGTAATGCCACACTCCTGTATGATGCTGACAGCCTCTTCCGGCGTGATTTGTTCGAAGTCGGTCTGACGAGGAGTAACGATGAAGCCCGACATATCGAGCGCTCCAGGGCTTACCAGACGCTGCTCCTCACCCTCTGCAAAGTAACAGTCAGGGCGATGCTTGCGACGCGGGATTACCACCACCTGATAGTCGCTGCCGTCGCGCCATGCCACGATGTTCATCATCGGCTCCGTGTCGCCGCCGTGCATAGGCAATGCGGAATATAGCACACGGAAGAGTTGTTCGCCAGCCGACTGGTCTGAGGTGCGTATGGCAAATACGGGTACGGCAAAACCGCGCACGCCTACAATGTCGCCATGTCCTTCCTTCTTGACAAGCACCTCGCAGTCGCGGCTCAGTCTGGGCCATTCGGTCTGCAAAGGCAGCATGCCGGAGCATATAGCCTGGAAGTGCATGTGGTCTGGTGCAGAAGCTCCACACTTCGGGCCGTTATAGAACACGGTCAATGAAGGATAAGCATTCAGCAGACGGTAAATCTCGCCGTAGTTCAGTCCGATGCTCTGCGGACGATGTGCACGCAGAGGTATGGTGAAGTGCTGCGGCATGATGGGGAACGGATTGACAAGCAGCGTGAAGTTCTTGTCCACCTGCTTCTGCATCTGCTCCTTCGGGCGGTTATGCTCACAGAGGAAACACGGGCGCTTGGCTATTGTCTTCTTGTCGATGGCAGCACCGGTGGATACGATTCGTGCCGGATTGAACTGCACCTTCATCGTCTGCTCGCCACTTGCCAGTTCGCGTGTCTTCACGTTGCGGAGATCATGATAGTGCTCACGTGCACTCTCCCACACCTCCAGCTGACGATTGAAGAAGCGTTGCAGCGAGTTGTCGGCAGAGATGTCTGCCTTGCCCTGTGAGAGCTGCTGGCGTGCCGACACCTCAAGCGTGCGCAAGCGGTCCTTATACAGGTTGTTGGCGTTCTGTCGTTCGATGCTGAGAGCAGAGTCGCTGTTGCCATCCCAGCGGCGGCAGAGATACAGTTCGTCGTAGATTCTGCCAATGCGATACTTGCGGCTGAAGGCAAGTCCGACAGCATAATCCTCGCCGTAGCTGGTGTTAGGGAACTGAATCTGGCGGAGTATTGGCGTAAAGAAAGCTCTTGGCGCTCCGAGTCCGTTGATGCGCAGGGCGTTGTTAGGTCCGTTATGGTCGGTCCACTCGGCATGGTCAATAAGTCCCGGCGGCAATGTCTCGAGCTTGAAGTTGCACATGCGGTACGATCCTACAATCATCGCCGCTCCCTGCTTATGGAATTCGTCCACGATGCGCTGCAATGTCTTGGGCGAGGAATAGAGGTCGTCGCTGTCGAGCTGTACGGCAAAACGACCGCAGCGCTGGTCGGTCGTGGCAACGTTCCAGCATCCTCCGATGCCGAGATCGGTACGTTCGGGGATGATATGCACAAGGCGCTGGTCCTTGGCAGCGATGTCGCAGAGAATCTGCGTGGTAGAGTCCGTGGAATGATTGTCCACGACGATGACGTTATACTTGAATGTGGTCTTCTGTTCAAGGGCTGAATGCACGGCGTCTGCAATGGTGCGCTCACGGTTATATACGGGGATGACGACTGTTGCCTCGCACGCGAAGTCCTGCTCGCTGAAGTCGGGCTTCAGGTAAGACGACGTGTCTACAGTTGCACCTATCTTTTCAAGATGTCGGGTAACCACCTGCTCCATCTCCACCTGCACTTCACGGTTGCGCGGATTCACATAGTCAAACTGGCGTTCGCCACTCTTTCTGTTGTCCGTCTCCACCTGCGTGTAGAGATATTCGTTAATGTGGAAGAGCGGTGCCTTTCTGCTTATGTAAAGGCGGAGGTCATAAAATCCTGCCCAGTTATATTCGGGGCGCTTGCTGGCTGCATAGGCGTGGAGCAGCGACGAGCGTATAAGGACGAGCTGTCCGAAGTCGAAGTCGTCGCGAAGACTTCCCGTCTGATAGTCGATGGCGGGATGACGCTCCACCCCACTCTCCTTCTTCACGTAGCTGTCTGCATACACCAAGCCGGCACAACTGTCCGTAGCCACGCGCAGCATACGCTCCAATGCGTTCAGTCCGAGGTCCACGGGAGTGGTCTTCAGGCTTATGAGCACGTATTCGGCGTCGGTATGCTCCTCAATGGTGAGCATGGTCTTGGTGGAAAGAAGCGAGTCTACTGTTATCTTCGTACAGTCCGTTGGCAACATGGTATCAGAACTGCCGTTCTCCTCCGCACATTCTTGTGCATCGGTAACAAGAAGGTTTATATGCTGGATTGTCTTGCTTTCTCTGAGTGTCTGCAGCGTCTTGCCGAGCGTAACGGCATCGCTGCACGGCAGAAAGCAGTCTATTTTCTCTCTCATATCATTTTCGGTTTGTTGTAAAGAGTGTTTAAGATACTGCAAATTTAGCGATTTTATTCTTCAATAAAGAAGAAAACTCCATATAAATAACAAGGTTAGTCTGCGCCGACAACGGATTTTATTGAACTTAACAAAGTTACATCTTAATATGTAACTAACAAAAAAATTGAGCGCAGTCAATCGACTGCGCTCAACCAACACAAAAACTAAACTAGACTTAACTAAGTTAATACAGGACTTTCACAAGCCCTGATATTATCGTTTGCAAATATAGCAATTCTTTTTCTGATATTTGCTTTTTATGCGATATTTTTTTCCACTTATGCTCGATTTTATTTAAAATCTATCATTCAATCTTCGATTTTAATGTTTTCTAACATAAGATAGTCCAGTATTGTCATTGCTGTCATCGCCTCCACTACGGGCACTGCTCTCGGCAGAACGCAGGGATCGTGGCGTCCGTGGGGGCAGAAAGTGGTGTCTACGCCTTGTCGGTCAACGGTGTGCTGAGGGGTGAGAATGGTGGCAACGGGCTTGAAAGCCGTTCTGAAGAAGATGTCTTCTCCGTTGCTTATTCCTCCCTGGATGCCGCCGCTGTGATTAGAGACGGTCGATACGGTGCCGTCGCCGTTGCTGCGGAAGACGTCGTTCTGCTGGCTTCCGCGTGACGTGACGCAGGCAAAACCGTCGCCAATCTCGAATCCCTTGGCGGCGTTGATGCTGAGCATGGCTCCGCCGAGCATGGCGTTCAGCTTGCCGAACTCAGGTTCGCCTACGCCTGGAGGACATCCCGTAACGACGCACGTGATGACGCCGCCGATGGTGTCGCCCGCTGCTTTCACCTCCATAATGAGGTCTTCCATCTGGCGTGCCTTAGCCTCATCGGGGCAGCGCACGTCGTTGGTCTCGACGAGCGAAAGGTCGTAACGGTGATAGTCAGCGTCAAGAGCCACGTCGCCCACCTGTGACGTATAGGCTGTGATGCGGATGCCGTGCTGGCGCAATACCAGCTTGGCAAGCGCGCCGCCCACACATCGGCTGATGGTGATACGCGCTGAAGAGCGTCCGCCACCCCGATGGTCGCGGATGCCATACTTCTGCTGATAGGTATAGTCGGCGTGCGACGGGCGGAAGATGTCGCGCATGTCGTCGTAGTCGGCGGAGCGTTGGTTGGTGTTGCGGACAATGAAGCCTATGGGACATCCCGTAGACTTTCCCTCGAACACTCCGCTGAGCAGCTCCACACGGTCAGCCTCTGACCTTGAGGTCGTCAGCTTGCTCTGACCGGGCCGACGCCTGTCCAGCTCGCTCTGTATGAAGTCTGTGTCGATGACTATGCCGGGTGGCATGCCGTCGACCACTCCTCCCACGGCTGCTCCATGACTTTCGCCGAAGGTGGTAAGCGTAAATATGTTGCCAAACGTGTTGCGCATAAATCAGTTTTTGTTATTAATGGCAATGACCGCAACCGCCTTCACCGCAGTTGCCTTCGCCACAGCCGCCTTCACAACCACCCTCGCAGTTGCCGCCGCAATGTCCGCCGCAGCCACCGCCGTTAAGATGATTGAGCATGGTCTTTATCTCGTCTTTTGTTGCCTCGCGGTTCTCGATAATGTATCCCTTGAAGTTGAGACACTTGCCAGCGAGAGGATGGTTGAGGTCAACAGTTACCTTGTCGCTTCCGATCTCGAGGATTGTGGCGATGAAGAAGTTGCCGTCCTCGTTCTTCAGAGGCACCTGTGCACCCTTGAAGATGTTCTTGCTGTCGAAATGTCCGTCTACGGAGAACATCTCCTTGTCGAGATTGAGCACACGCTCTGCCACGTGCTCGCCGAAAGCATGCTCCTTGTCCATCTCGAAGTCGAACTTCTCGCCACGTGCGAGACCTTCCAGCTTCTCCTCAAGGGCGTCCAAAGCTGCGCCGAAACCGGTGATGAACACGAAGGGCTGTTCCTGTGAAGTTTCCTCTACGAGTGAGCGCTCTCCCTTGTCGTCGATGGCGAAGAGCTGATAATGTGCTGCAATGAGCTTGTTTGTCTTGTTTTCCATTATTTTATTTGTTGTTTTTGTTTTTTCTTGTTATTTAGAGCTATCTTTGCAAAGGTACTACATTTTTTCGTTACAAGATGAATATACTTTCAAGAATTAGGTTTTCCTTCGTATTATGTGCTGCTGCCATAGCGCCGTTGTTTGCCTCCACAAGCGACGACAACACCGCCTATTGCCAAGATTCAGCAGCGTCAAAACTGTCTTCTTCCCTGCGCAGATGGTTGCCGCGTCATAACGACCGCACGGCTTCGGCGCCACAGAACGACTTGAGGACGTGCGCATTCATAGAGAAGACCGACGGCGCCGATTCGGTGCTGCTCCGCAACGACTGCACCATACTTGCCGACTTCGGCGACATCGTCATTGCAGACGTTCCTCTCTCACGGGTCGGCAACATCGCTTCGGACAGCCGCATCAAGCGCATTGAGGCAGAACAGGGCAACGTGCTCACTCTCGACTCGATGGCTCTGCATACCGACGCTGTGCCAATATACGAGGGCACAGGACTGCCGCAAGCCTATACGGGCAAGGACGTGGTGGTGGGTCTGATGGACATAGGCTTCGACACAAGTCACCCAACATTCTATGACAGCGACATGAATCCGCGTGTGAAGCGGATGTGGGACCAGATTGGGTCGACCGGCGGCGGCAATGAGATGTACGTCGGGGCAGAATATACGGAGGAAGACTTCTGGCTTTATGGCAGATCTTCGTACGACTCGTCTGAGCAATATCACGGCACCCACACGCTTGGCATTGCTGCAGGCAACGGTGGAGGGACCAAATTCCGCGGTATGGCTCCAGAAAGCGACATCTGTCTTGTCTCAAACGCTGTGACGTCTGACGAGATGTACATCGAGGATAAGAATCTTTATAAGTATACACACGCCACGGACGCTCTGGGATTTAAGTATATCTTCGACTATGCCGACTCCGTCGGAAAGCCGTGCGTCATCTCGTTCAGCGAGGGTTCGAGGCAGACGCTGCATGACGACGACCGCCTCTATTATCGTGTGCTGGACCACCTGACCGGATCGGGACGCATCATCGTGGTGTCGGCGGGCAACGAGGGATTTCGCAATAATTATGTGTGCAAGCCGGCGGGACGCGCTTCGGCTGGCACGTTCATGAAGATATGGGGGCAACAGGTGGCGTTCTCCGTAACGGGAGAGAAAGGTTTCGCCCTGCGCACTATATTATATAATGTGGGAAACGACGCCAAAGCATCGGAAGGCGTGGACATCGCAGACGGCAAAGCCATGAAGGTTTTGTCGGCGGAAGACGTGGCTTCATGCAAGGATGCCATGCGACGCGACACAATAACCGTAGGAGAAAACACGTATATCCAGACCTCATACGCATATCGTTCGGCTTTCCATGAAGACCAATGGGCGATGGACGTCACGATAGACGGAACCGGGCACGTGGGCTACGACTATCCCCTTTCGGTGGAACTGACGGGCGAAGGGTCGGCAGCGGAGATGTTTCTGATGAACGGCACGATGTGCGAAGACGACGCCAACCCCTACATAGCGGACGCAGACATCACGCACGGCATCCTCTCACCGGGAAGCGCTCCGGCTGTGATATGCGTCGGCGGCACAGCATGCCGCCCCGTATTCACCAACGCGGACGACGAACGCATCGAACAGTCGTGGGGCGTAAACGGCGAGCGCGGCAACTACTCGTCCGTGGGACCTACCTTCGACGGACGCACGAAGCCTGACGTGATGGCGCCAGGAGCCAACGTAGTGTCTCTGATGAATCATGACTTTACGGACAACACCGACAATCCTAACGCGAAAGACCTCAAGTCATATACTGTGTATAAAGAGGACATAGACAACATCCATTACGAATGGACGGCTCTTGGAGGCACGTCAATGTCAACCCCGGCTGTAGCGGGAATCATTGCTCTGTGGCTTCAAGCCAACCCTCATCTCACGCCTCAGGACGTACTCGGCGTGATGGAGCGCACCAGCCGTTCGTGCGGCGATTACGGCGAGAAGACGCCATGGTATTGCGGTTACGGAATGATTGACGCCTACAGCGGACTGCTGGACGTATTGGGAATGACGAACATAGAGGGACTGAGCCGCGAACAGTCGAACCGATGGGACGTTCGCGTCACCCCCGAACGCCACCTTATCATATACGACCGTACGCAGGAAGGCGGCAAGGCAAACGTGAAAGTGTTCGATACGACGGGCAGGCTGTGCCGCACTATGACGTTCGCCACCGTCATCTCTCCTGACGGAACATACGCTGACATCAGCCTTGCCAATATGCCTAAAGGCGTGTATGCCATACAGATAGACAGCGAGAAGCAGCCCGGATCGGCTCTGATAAGGCTTTAATGCGAGGAGAAAAGAAGGAAATGTTTTAGCAGAGAACTACAAAAGTTTTAGCAGAGAACTATAAAAAACATATATTTATTTACTATGTTATAGAGTTTTTTGTTACTTTTGCAGCGAAATAATAGAATATATGACCACAATGAGGGTCATAAAGAACACTAAAAGCAAGTAGTATGAAAAAGCTTAAGTACTTAGTAATGGCTGCGATTGCAGCCGTCGTTTTCGCATGCGGCACCACCCGCACCGTGCCTATCACGGGTCGTAAACAGAACATCCTTGTAAGCGACGAGCAGGTTCTCTCACTTAGCAACCAGGAGTACACCAACTACATGAAGTCGGCCAAGCTGTCCACCAACTCTGCCAACACCGCTATGGTGAAGCGCGTGGGTCAGCGTCTTGCCACCGCTGTGGAGACTTATCTCAACGAGCACGGCATGGCTGCCGACGCAAAGGAATATAGCTGGGAGTTTAATCTTGTTCAGGACAAGTCAGTGAACGCCTTCTGTATGCCTGGCGGAAAGATTGTCGTTTACGAAGGACTGCTCCCCATTACGCAGGACGAGGCTTCGCTCGCCATTGTCCTCGGACATGAGATAGCACACGCCGTGGCAAAGCATTCTGCCGAGCAGATGAGCAAGCAGATAAAGAACCAGTATGGCACGCAGATTCTGGGTCAGGTGCTCAATGCCGCCGGAGTAAGCTCAAGCACCACGCAGCTGGCACAGATCATAGCACAGAAGGGTCTGCAGTTCCGCAGCCTGAAGTATTCTCGCGACAACGAGAGCGAGGCTGACCACATGGGACTGATTTTCGCAGCCATGGCAGGTTACGACCCTAACGTAGCCGTCACGTTCTGGCAGCGCATGGCACAGGCCACCGGCAGCAACAACCAAAGCGACATCTTCAGCGACCACCCATCTGACGCAAAGCGCATCGCCGCCATCAAGCAGGAACTCCCTGAGGCGCTGACTTACTATAAGCCGGTGAAGACAACGACAACAACGAAGAAGACCACCAAGTCTACCAAGAAGAAGACCACTACGTCGTCAAAGAAAAAGACTACGACAAGAAGAAAGTAACAGTAAAAGCCTTATCCATATCGCCATTATACATTTATATGATGCGACAATGGAGATTCCATAATTTTAAGATTGTTCTGCAATTTACAGAATATTTGTATTTAACGTCCTTTATTCTAAATCGTCCGCAAGTAGCGGACGATTTAGAAACAATGAAACATAGAACTTATAAAAAATCTTCATGAACCATACTGCTTTCCCCAAAGACATTGTCAGAACACTGATCAAATGACTCAAGGAAACTTAATTGCTTTATAGACGGTTGTCTTTTTTTTGATTTTTTACTGTCTATCCCAATTCCTTTAAAATATAGATTTGTGAAGATATTATCCAATTCCTTTTTATATGTATCAACAACCGGAACTCCGGATTTTATATCGGAAATAATCCTTTTAACCAAAATATCAACAGTCCTCTTTACATCTTCACAAGGAGCTATAAAAGGTATCTTCTTGATATAGTTGGCAGAGTTATTTGTAGATGGATTGATAGCATTTATCAGTTCCGTACAAACAGCAGAATTGAAAAAACCCAAAAGGTAATATATCCAAGTTTCATCATGCGGGAACACCCCAACTATTGACTGGTCAAACAATCTTCCTTCTATCAATGCGCCTGTAAGCTTAGAAGACCGTATCATAGGAATTCCAATTCCATTCTTAAAATAGAAATCTGAATTTTGAAATCTACACTTTTTGCTGTGTTTATACTCAGAAATGGCCTGAGTAGACCAATCCATAAACCAATGGTTCGGTTTAACATACTCAATATTACCACCCTTAACAATGGGCACAAGGTTATCTATTTCATAAATTCCACTTTCTTTCTCCTTAGGCGACAAAAAAGTTGTTCTAATGTTTTCAACATTTGCACAGACGTACTTTTTAGAATTCTTTACCTCATTGTTTATTGGATGTAGATATTTCTTATCATCACCCGAGTAAAAGCCTGTAACACAACTTGCTATATCACCGATTTTTTTAAGCTCTTCATTATTGATTAATTCTGCAATTATGTCTGTTGAATTGAACATAAATGCAGAACCAACACCATCATACACAAACTTTTGAGATACCACCTTGGAATTTCCACACTTAGAGTCTTCCAGCTCTTCAACACTTTTGAAATTTGTTCTTATTTTAATCCCATTATTCAAATTCTGAGAAACATTAGAACATCTTTCTAATGTTATAATACAGAGATTTGCATAACCAAAGTTAATACCAGGAAAAAAAGATGACGGGAACAGTGCCAACTCCTTAATTTTGGTATTCGTAAGTAAAAACTTTCGAATAGACAAATGTCTGTGAAGAGACAGGAATGTATCAGGTACAATAAAGCACAGTTCTCCATTCTCCTTCAAGCAGCGTATGCAAGCATAAAGGAAAAGCGTATAACTCTCTTTTGTATATAAATCAGAGTAGAATTTATTGAGAAGATCTTTTTTCTTCTCGTCATTTCTTGCTCCATATGGAGGATTACCTATTATTTTATCATACTTTTTAGAACACGATAAAATTGTTTCATCAAGTAATGTGTCTGTTTCCTTTATTGAAACACTTGATTTTGAACTATACTTTTTTTTCAAATCAGACACAGCTGTCGGATTCAATTCAAATACGCTTATTTGTGTATCAATGTTTTGTTCCAATATTTTATCTATGAACACACCGTCTCCACCACATGGCTCCAAGATATGATCATGTGGCTTAAAATCCAACATCCCAGTCATATAATTGAGAATCGGATCAGATTTTGTATAATATGCTTGATAAGTTAATATTTTATTCATATAATTACCAAATGAGATAATTTTGAAGTTCGTTATGAATTAGAGTTTCTCTCATTTGAGGAGTAAAGTCATTCATCCAATCAATGTTATTTTCAATCCAATTATGAATATCAAAACCAGTATAATGCTGCATCTTTGAATAAGTGTCAGAACCACATGAGATTTCCCATACTCCAGAATTTTGAAGCGTTGTTAAATAGTGGTTATTCTCAATAGAACGTACAAATATTAAACATTTATAATTCTCCGTTTCAATATTCTGATAGATACTACCTACAAGAAGTAATCTATTTGTATTTCCTTTCTCGTTCGAACCGAATCCACTCTTAAAATCCACAATATATTTAGTTGAACCATCAGTAAAATGCAAGTCGCACTCCAACTGTATTTCTCCAGAAGTAACAAGCCCCCAAACTTTATCATAATAACGTCTGAGTTGCACTTTTTCATTTGTTTTGATAGTTAACCCATCAATATATGCTACTATTTCTGTTGTCAGACTTTCTTTTACTTCTGAAAATAGAGGAGGTATAAAAGATGTGATTTTTGTAGTAGGATATTTGAAACATAGTTTACAGAAAGGTTCCCATAACTCACCTATTCTACGTGAAAAAGCCATATATTCATATTCCCATACAGCATTGCGTGATTCCAACATGACAACATCATTGGTATATGTTATCAATAGTGCACATTCAAGAATTTCTCTATTTGTCCAATTTTGCATTCTTGCTGTCTCTTCAAGAATAGACAATAGATTATCTCTACTCTTAATCATTGCTTTATTAAGAGCAGAAGCTTTTTTCTTATAATCTATAGCTGAATATTGTAGAGCCAGCTCACTTACTATTTCATTAGCGCGGCTTCTGAAATACGCCAAAAGCCCAACCTTATTATTCTTTATTGTTTTGTCTATATTCATGATAGCATGCCATATTATCAAACGGTTTTATTTTAAAGCAAAGGTAATAAACTATTTTGCAAACGGAGAACTATTCAGAAATAATGTATCATTAATTATGTATTTTTATTATCAAAGTAAAGAGTATGAGTTGCAAGTATCAGCTTTTCACTTTGCGTAACTCATACGATTGGGCCTATGCAAATATCGTACTTAGAGTAAAAACATGTTACAAATAAAAAGTTGAAAATAGAGATTTACGGTGCGGTTTTTATTGTGTTTTGCAATGATACTGACACCACAAATTGACAATAAAGCCTCTTTTAAGCTCCAATAGTAGAAGTATTGGAGCTTAAAAGAGGCTGTATTGTAAGATAACAGAGGCTGTGATGAGGTGCTAAAGTGGCTCTTTAGCCGTATCAAGAGGCTTGTTTATGCTTTAAACTTTTGGGCGTTCAGTCCACAAGCCTCGTAACACACTGATTATAAACATTATAAACTAAAGCGCTCAAAACTCGAGAATTTCGCACCGAAGATTTTGTTGTGCGCTCAACTCGCAGTATTGAGCATCAGAAATGCAAATATTGTGTCACTCAGAAGCTGCATTCTCCTATTTTTTCAGCATATCCGCAATGGATTTTCCTGAGGACTTTTCCATTTCATTAGCGGCTATATCCGTGAACTTCGTGGCGAACACTTTCTTTTTCATCGCCTTGTTCACCACCCACATTATCTTGCCGATGTGCAAGTCGCGCTGGTATTGCGATGCTGCCTCGTAGTCCTTTAGCGGGAACTGACTGAGCAGATAAAAGCTCAGGCAGTCAGGTACGATGTACGAACGGGTCATCTGGCTGCGTTGGTGTTCGCTGTAGAAGCGGCGGTAAACGGCAAAGTCTTCACCTAAATACTTGTCCAAAGAGATGCCTATACTGTTGTTTCCGATTATCACACTCTGGTCGAGAGCGCCAATTTGGGAGTAGACTACGGGAATGCTCAGGCCGGGAATCATCTTCTGAAGTCGCTTGAAGGCATCGCTCATCTGCTTGTTTATGTCGGACATGTTGGCGTATTGCGCCTCCGCTTCGGCTATGATGGCCTGAAGAGTGGTGTCCTGATAGAAACTGAGAAACTTTGAATTGATTTCCGGATCGTTCACTTCGCCAATCTTCAGCACGTCCTCAATCAAGGTGCGCGTCTCCATCGCGTATTCGATGTTCATCTGCTGAAGAGCGGAAAAGTCGCCCGTTGTGAGATAACGACTTTGCAGACGGTCGTAACGTTGCACTTCCACCAACGTCTGACGACTGTCGTCACCATATTGCTTCAACTTGAGTTCACATGCTGTCGAAGCCAATAATACGATGCTTATTATTATGATATATATTTTTCTCACTACGGTTATGCCCAAATATCATTTCTTTTCTTGCTCTGCGAAGGTGCGCAGAGAAGCGTTTTAGTATTTTCAAATGCAAAAATACTGAAAAAGTTTTTAACAAACAAGCAAATCAGCTAAAAAAGTTAAACGACAAGCCTATTCTTGTCGTTTAACCTTTAAAATATCAAAAAAATGCGTATTATTTCGATTTTCTCAAATATTTATACATACGATTGCCCTTGACATAATACTGCCAAAGGATGGAGTAAGAGGCTCTCGGCAGCAGGTCAGCCACCTCGGGGTCGGTCCTGTCAATGCGCGAAGCCTGTATTCGGCGACGGTCTTCGGCAAAGTCGGCACGCCATGCTTTATATGCTTTGCGCCCACGTATCACCGCACGGAATTCGCCCCAGTTGCGGTCAAGCAGCAATGACTTGAATGCTGCCACGTAGTCCAGCCAGAAACGCATGCGCATCACGTGGCGGAGGTCTTTCTCTGGCAGGTTCTTATAGAGCATGGTGAGGTTGTTGCGGAAGTTGAGGAAGGTCTTCATGGGATTTCCTTTTGGCAATGTGCCGCCGCCGACATGATAGACATGGCTTTGCGGCACGCAGAAAATACGCCTTCCGAGGTTGTAGAGTCGCCAGCAGAGGTCGATCTCCTCGTTGTGTGCAAAGAAGCGCTCGTCGAATCCGCCAACTCTCCAGAAGTCGTCACGACGTATCATCAGGCAGGCTCCGGTCGCCCAAAGCACCTCCACAATGTCGTCGTACTGTCCCTCGTCTTTCTCCACGGTCTCGAAAACGCGACCACGGCAGTAGGGATAGCCATAACGGTCGATGTAGCCTCCGCTTGCTCCTGCGTACTCGAAGTGGTCACGGGTGTGCTCAGCCAGAAGCTTCGGCTGGCAGGCAGCCGCCTCGGGATGGGCGTCCATGAAGTCGACGAGCGGACTAAGCCAGTTCTCCCCCACTTCCACATCGCTGTTGAGAAGCATATAATAAGGTGTGCTCACTTGCTTCAAGGCATGGTTATATCCGCCTGCAAAGCCGTAGTTGCGGTCGAGCACGATGATGCGCACTTCCGGAAACTCGCTCTTCAGCGTCTCTATTGAGTTGTCCGAAGATGAGTTGTCCGCCACCACTATCTCGGCAATGTCCGCGGAATGTGCCACCACCGTAGGCAGAAACCGGCGCAGCATAGCCGCACCGTTCCAGTTGAGGATTACTATCGATACTTTCTTCATTGTCTTTATTGTTCCTTTCAAAGACTCCGGCTGTTATAGCAATGACGCCTTCAGCGCCGACTTGTCATGATTGAAGTCGCCAAGACGTACGCGCAGCAGCTGATTGTCATACTCTTCCTTCGCAAACTGCGGCGCCAGCTCAACACGGATATAATTGCGTGTGAAGCTGTGCATGGCCTTTCCGCGTGTGGCTTTCTCGAAGAGCACCTCCTGCTCCGTGCCGATATACTTCTCATAGAAGCTGATGCGCTTCTCCTCGCTGAGGGCGAGCAGCTGCTTGCTGCGCTGCTTCTTGTCTGCGTCTGCCACTATGTAAGGGATGCGCAGGGCTGCGGTTCCGGGACGTTCGCTGTACGGGAAGACGTGCAGCTGGGTGACATCCATAGACGTAAGGAAGCTGAGACACTCCTCGAAGCATTCCTCCGTCTCTCCACGACAGCCCACCATCACGTCCACACCGATGAAGGCATCGGGCATGCGGTTCTTTATCAGCTCAATCTTGTGAGCGAAAAGCTGCTTGTCATAACGGCGATGCATGAGTCGGAGCACCTCGTCGCTGCCGCTCTGGAGCGGAATGTGGAAGTGAGGCATGAAGGCACGGCTCTGTGCACAGAAGTCGATAAGCTCGTCAGAGAGCAGGTCTGGTTCCATGCTGCTGATGCGATAACGCTCGATGCCCTCCACGCCGTCAAGGGCTTTCACCAGGTCGAGGAAGCTCTCGCCGGTGGTCTTGCCGAAGTCTCCGATGTTAACGCCCGTGAGCACAATCTCCTTTCCTCCCTCTTCAGCAGCCTGACGTGCCTGGCTGACAAGGGAAGCGATGGTGGGATTGCGTGAGTTGCCACGTGCGTAAGGAATGGTGCAGTACGTGCAGTAGTAGTCGCAGCCGTCCTGTACCTTAAGAAAATAGCGTGTGCGGTTGCCGCGCGAGCACGACGGGGCGAACGACTTGATCTGCTTAGTGCGTACAGAATGATACTGATGTAAGGCTCCGTCCGTCGTTTCTGTGCCCACTTCCTGTTCGGTAGCGGTCTCCTTTGCTGTCCAAGCGTCGCTCAAGAACTGCACGAGGTCTGCCTTCTCGTTGGATCCGAGCACGAGGTCGACGCCGTCAATCCGGCTGACCGCCTCCGATTCCAGCTGAGCGTAACATCCTGTCACCACCATAAACGCGCCCGGATTCTGCCTGACCATACGATGAATGGCCTGTCGGCACTTATGGTCAGCCACCTCTGTCACGGAGCAAGTGTTGATGAGGCAGATGTCTGCCTGTTCGCCTTCCTCCGCCTGTCGCACGCCAAGCTCAGAAAGCATCTTGCCGAACGTAGATGTTTCCGAGAAGTTAAGCTTGCAGCCCAACGTGTAGTAGGCAGCCTTCTTATTCTGAAAAACTGATGTATTTATCATCTTTACCTTTTATATACCTTATTATATATATATTATAGAGGCTGCGAACAGACACCTCCCGTCCGCAACCAGAATACAAAGTTACGTAAATTTCCTCATTAACATCCCCATTACAACCTGTTTTCGCCACAAACATGTTGTTTTTCGTGCCCCTGTAGGTTTTTTCCTGTAGCTCTAAAGAGCTTGTTTGCACGCGCACAAAAGTGTTAAAAACAGCATAAAAAAGGGTAAAGAAAGATGTAATGAAAAGATTAACGTTTATTCACAGTTTGTATCTTATTGATATTCAATGTTTTCTGAGTGGGTTACAAAAAAGGCAAAAAAAAATCCTTAAAAGATTAACGCCGTATCAAAAAAATATATACCTTTGCAATGTTTTAATAACCAAATGATTGTTTTACAGATTTAAAAAGCAAAGAAAAATGAAGAAATTGGTTTTAATGTTCGTAGCTATCGCAGCTATCTCTTTCGCATCATGTGGTAACAAGACTGCAGCTCCTGCTGCTAACGCTGACAGCGATACCGTACAGGTAGAGGATACAACAGCTGCTACTGATACAACAGCTGCTGCTGATACAACAGTTGCTCAGTAATTCGATAGTTCGAACAAAAAAATGAGAGATCAACCGCTGGTCCGATAGGGCCGGCGGTTTTTCGTTTTTATATATAACCGACTTTTCGTTTAACACAACCTATGTATGAAAAACATCCTACATATTCTCGCCACCACATCTTTATGCGCTTTGCTGCCTGCCTCATCAGCCACTTGCAGCCAGCCACGCTATGACAATAACAGACAAACCGTTGCCGTAAATGCGCAGCAACATGCCAATACACGCTCTGTCAGCATGCCGAAGGCTGCCAATAAGCCAGCATTACGCATACTTGAGGAATGGCAGGTAGGCAAAGAGGTGTCGGCAGAGGACGTGAGAAAGTACGGCACGGACCGCTGCTTCGCCTCCATGCCCATAAGCGACGCAGTGTTCAGCAGGATTTATGGCAACTCGTATAAGAAAGACTGCCGCGTCTTACGCTCTTCGCTGCGCTACCTTCACCTCCTGCATTACACACTGGACGGACGCATTAAGCTCGGAGAGATGATTTGTCATAAGGACGTAGCCGACGACCTGACGGACATTTTCCGTAAGCTATTCGAGGCGAAATATCCCATTGAGAACATGCAGCTCATCGACAATTATGGAGCTGACGACATACGGTCTATGGAGCATAACAACACCACGTGCTTCAATTATCGCACCGTAGCCGGATCGAAGAAGCTTTCCAACCACAGTCTCGGCAAAGCCGTTGACATCAATCCGCTCTACAATCCCTACGTAAAGCGCCGCAATGACGGCACGTATAAGGTCAGCCCCGAAAAGGGCAGACAGTATGCTGACCGCACCAAAACATTCAAATACAAGATTGACCGTAACGACCTTGCATACCGTCTCTTCAAGCAACACGGCTTCAGATGGGGCGGCGACTATCGCTCACTAAAGGACTATCAGCACTTCGAGAAGGAAGACCGGATTTATAATACAGAAAAACATTAATGTCTGACAAGTTCGTTATGCAATAATATCACATTTTTGGCACGACTTTTCGCATGAATCATCACATTTTCGGGACGACTTTTTGTTTTCTTTCTATCTAAGACAGCCTATATCAGGCTGCTATGGTTAAGACGAATAACAGCCTAAGATTGTTTTTATATGCGCTGTTGTTGTGAAAAAACCGTATAAGAATGTGTCTTGTTAGCGGTTTTATTTGTAACTTCGTACCGCTTTTCAGCATAACAAGCCTATAATCAATAGAATAAACTAATAATATGAAGAAGAATTTACGTACAGCCTCTCTCTGTGTACACGGAGGATATGAGGCAAAGAACGGTGAGCCTATCGAGCCGCCAATCATCCAGAGCACCACATTCAAGTATGACAACTCTGAGGAGATGGCGATGCTCTTCGACCTCAAGAAGGAGGGTTATTTCTATACTCGCCTGCAGAACCCCACCAACGACGTTGTGGCACAGAAGATTGCGCAGCTCGAGGGTGGCGTGGGTGCAGTACTGACAAGCAGCGGACAGGCTGCCAACTTCTACGCTGTGTTTAACATCTGCGAGGCTGGCGACCATATCGTGACAAGCAATGAGATTTACGGCGGAACGTTCAATCTGTTCGGAGTTACGCTCAAGAAGCTTGGCATCGAGTGTACGTTCGTCAATCCTAACGACTCTGAGGAGGAGATTCAGAAGGCTTTCCGTCCAAATACGAAGGTTGTTTTCGGCGAGACAATCAGCAATCCCGGCTGTGCCGTACTCGACATCGAGAAGTTTGCACGCATCGCTCATAAGAACGGTGTGCCTCTTATCGTGGACAATACCTTCGCCACACCGGTGAACTGCCGCCCGTTCGAGTGGGGAGCTGACATCGTAACGCACAGCACCACTAAATATATGGACGGTACAGCAAGCCAGGTGGGTGGTTGCGTGGTGGACAGCGGCAACTTCGACTGGCTCGCACATGCCGAAAAGTTCCCCGGTCTGTGCACTCCCGACGACAGCTATCACGGACTTACTTACGCCAAGAAGTTCGGCAAGATGGGCTACATCACCAAGCTGGTGGCTCAGCTTATGCGCGACCTCGGCTCCATCCCCGCCCCGATGAACTCGTTCATCCTCAATCTTGGTCTGCAGTCGCTCCACCTCCGTATGAAGCAGCATTGCGCCAATGCTCAGCGTGTGGCAGAATTCCTGAAGGCTGATTCGCGTGTGGCATGGGTTCACTACAGCGGACTGGAGGGCGACCAATATTACGAGCTTGCCAAGAAATACCTGCCTAACGGATCTTGCGGCGTGATTGCCTTCGGACTGAAGGGCGACCGCGACGTTGCCATCCGCTTCATGGACTCGCTCGACATGATTAACATCGTCACACATGTGGCTGACGCCCGCACCTGCGTGCTCCATCCCGCAAGCCACACTCACCGCCAGCTCTCCGAAGAGCAGTTGCGTGAGGCAGGCGTTGCTCCCGATCTTATCCGTCTCTCTGTAGGCATTGAGGACGTTGAGGACATCCTCGACGACATCCGTCAGGCTTTGGACAAAGCCGGAGTGTAACGGACGGCATACGCCATCCGAATTAGAATTTTTGAATAGAATGCACAACCTCACGCTAAGGTCCTGCATATATAATAAAAAAGGAGTTTTGAATCCCTTGTATTAAAGAATTCAAAACTCCTTTTTCTTAAATTACTAAACTAAGAATAATTCGTAATTCCTAACTCGTAATTTCCTAAATCCTATTTAATCTTATACATTCTGAACGACTTTGCAGGGAGTTTGTCGTTGAGAACTGTCATGTTTTTCTTGCTTACGCAAGTGGCAGTTGTCTCCACGGGACGAATCAGATTGGGGTTGTCGAGAGTGTTCTCGGCGTCCATATTGTCACTCTGAAGCGTTGTGGCAGTAGCCGAACGCGAGCCCTTCAGACCGTTAAGATTGAGCGTAACGTCCTGAGCCTTGTCAGAAGTGTTAGCCACCTTCACGATTATCTCGCCCTTCTTCTTGTCCACCACTGCGCTGGCAAAGAGTCCGTCCTGACCTTCCTGACCAGCCACCGACTTGCCGTTCATGGTGAGAGGCAGCACGTTGGTGCCCTTGTTGCAGGCATACATCTGCTGAACGTAGTAGCTGACGCTCTTGAACATGCGGGTATTGTCATACCAGATCATGTCGGGACGCCACTGCCATCCGTCCACGTGGGCGAACAGCGGAGCGTATGTAGCCATGTCCACAACGTCAGCGTTGCGCTCAAGGTCGGTCATGAAAGCAGCCTCGTAGAGCGAAGTCTCGAAGTGATTCCATTTCTTTCCCTTTCCGTGGCAGGCATATTCGCCGGCGAACACCTTCGGACCCTTGCGGTCATAGCCCTCATAGCGCAGACCGTGAGAGAGAAACCAATGCTCGTCGCGATAGAAATGCTCGTCCACGAGGTCCGCCTTCAGCTCCTTCATGGCCTTCCATCCCTTCTCAAACATCTCGCCCTCAGAGTCAGGACCCGATGTACCGATAAGCTTGATGTTGGGATACTTCGCCTTGATGGCTTTCACGAAGGGGCGCAGACGCTCATAGTAGAGGTCGTCCCACTGCTCGTTGCCGACAGCGAGGAACTTGAGGTTGAACGGTGCGGGATGTCCCATCTCAGCACGCTTCTTGCCCCATGTGGTGTTGACGTCACCGTTGGCAAACTCGATGAGGTCCAGACAGTCCTGAATGTAGGGCTGAAGATCCTTCACTGCCACGTGAGCTGACGGGTCGTTTTGGTTCTGGAACTGGCAAGCCATACCCACGTTGAGCACGGGAAGAGGCTCAGCACCGATGTCCTCAGAAAGGAGAAAATACTCATAGAATCCCAGTCCGTAACTCTGATAATAGTCAGGGAAGAGGCGATAGTTGAACGTTGAGAGCCAACGGTTGCCGTTCAGTGGACGATTCTCCACCGGTCCGATGGAGTTCTTCCATTGATAGCGCTGCTCCAGCGACGAGCCCTCGACGATGCAACCGCCTGGGAAGCGGAATACGCCGGGATGAAGGTCGTAGAGAGCCTGAGCAAGGTCGCGGCGCATACCGTTCTCGCGGTCTTTGAACGTGTGCTTCGGGAAGAGGCTCACGTGCTCCAGAGCCACGCCGTTCTTGCCCTTCAGCAAGAGTCGGAGATTGGCTTTCTGCACGGTCTTGGGCGACTTAAGTATGAGTTCATACTTCTTCCATTCGTTGCCGCTGACCTTCAGTTCGGCAGTGGCAAATTCCTGGTGCTCCTCCATAGTGCTCTCGTCCACGAGCGACACCTCCACGTTGGCGTCGCCGCTTACAGTCTTAGCCCAAACGGTGAAGCGATATTCCTCGTCCTTATCGATGCCGATGCCGAAGTAGCCTTCGTTCTGCAGACCGGTAGCCGTATCGTTATGGCCGGAATAGTTGAGCACCACGTAATGAGGACAACGCTCGAAGGGTCCGTCGTTCTTCACTTCGAACTTGCCGAAAGCCTTCCAGCCCATAAGAGCATCAGGAAATTCGAACGAGCGGTTCTTCACCAGCTCGCCGTACAGTCCGCCGTCGGCAGCATAATTGATATCTTCGAAGAAGATGCCGTACATGGTAGGCTGCACCGCCGCCCCCACCTTCTTGGTGTTCACGTCGAAAGTGTGGGGCTGAGCGTATGCTCCAAGCAGCGACGAGGCAGCTATGATGCACGACAGGAGTCGTTTCTTGTTCATATATTAATGTAAGGTTATCGAACTATCTATAGTTCAGTAAGTTTAAAGCATTTCCTTCACCTGCTTGTATACATTCTCTGCGGTGAAGCCGAGTTTCTCGTCCAGAACCTTGTAGGGAGCAGAGAAGCCGAAGCTCTCCATACCCCAGATCTTGCCGTTGTCGCCTACGAGACCCTCAAGGTTGACAGGCAGACCAGCTGTGAGACCGAACTTCTTGGCGTCCTTCGGCAGCACGCTCTCCTGATATTCCTTGCTCTGACGACGGAAGAGGCCCTCAGACGGAACGCTCACGATGCGAACCTTTACGCCGTCCTTGCGAAGAAGGGTAGCACCACCGACGAGAGTGGATACCTCCGAACCGGAAGCAAGCAGAATGACGTCGTAGTCAGCATCCGAACCAGCCACTACGTAAGCGCCCTTGCGAGCCTGCTCGTAGTCGTTGCCCTCGGGAAGGCTCTCGATGTTCTGACGAGAGAGAACCATAGCAGTAGGTGTAGACATGTTCTCCATTGCCATAGCCCAGCAGACGGTTGTCTCCTCGGCATCTGCCGGACGGAAGACACGGACAGAATCCTCACCCTTGTGGTTCTTGAGCTTCTCCATGAGGCGGATCTGAGCTTCCTGCTCCACAGGCTCGTGTGTAGGTCCGTCTTCACCGACGCGGAATGCGTCATGAGTCCAAATGAACTTCACGGGAACACCCATAAGTGCAGCCATGCGGACAGCCGGCTTCATATAGTCAGAGAATACGAAGAAGGTGCCACATGCCGGCACTACACCTCCGTGCAGATACATACCGATGCACATGCAAGCCATAGTAAGCTCCGAAACGCCAGCCTGGAAGAAGGCTCCGCTGAAGTCGTCCTTTGTAAGGTCGTGTGTCTTCTTGAGGAAGCCGTCGGTCTTGTCTGAGTTGGAGAGGTCGGCTGAAGAGCAAACCATGTTGGGCACCTGCTCTGCCAGTACGCCGAGGCAAGCTGCTGAAGCGGCACGTGTGGCTGAGCCTGGCTTCTGCTGAACAGCTGTCCAGTCCACCTTGGGAGCGTTGCCGCTGAACCATTCCTTCAGCTGTGCTGCCTTCTCTGGATTGGCAGCAGCCCATTCTGCCTCGTTCTTGCGACGTGCAGCCACGATGGTCTTCAGCTCTTCGCGGCGGTTGGCATAGAGCTGCTGAACCTCCGGGAAGATAACGAAAGGATTCTCAGGGTCGCCACCAAGATGCTTGATGGTGTTTTCATACGACTTGCCGCCGAGAGGAGCACCGTGAGTCTTGATGCTGTGCTCGTAGCTTGAACCGTCCTCCTTCAATGCGCCCTTACCCATGATGGTGCGACCGATGATGAGCGTAGGACGCTTCTCTTCAGTCTGAGCCTCTACGAGAGCCTTGCGTATTTCGTCGGGATCGTTGCCGTTGATGGTTGTTACCTTCCAGCCCCAAGCCTCATACTTGGCGGCTGTGTCTTCCTTCATCACGACGTTACACTCTGTAGAAAGCTGTATTTCGTTAGAGTCGTAGAACATGATGAGGTTGTTAAGGCCGAGTACGCCAGCCAGACGACCGACGCCCTGAGAGATTTCCTCCTCTACGCCACCGTCAGAGATGTAAGCGTAAATCTTGTGCTGCATAGGAGTCTTGCCGAGGCGAGCCTCAAGGAACTTCTCTGCAACGGCAGCACCTGCTGCGAAGGCATGACCCTGACCGAGCGGACCTGACGAGTTCTCGATGCCACGAACGATGTCGCGTTCGGGATGGCCCGGTGTGGGCGAACCCCACTGACGGAACTCCTTCAGCTCGTCGAGAGTGAACTTGCCCTGCATGGCAAGAGCCGAATAGAGCATGGCTGACATGTGACCCGGATCAAGATAGAAGCGGTCGCGTCCGGTCCATTCAGGATCTTCAGGGTCGTAAACCATGAATTCTGAGAAGAGCACGTTGATGAAGTCGGCACCGCCCATTGCGCCACCCGGGTGACCAGAGTTGGCTTTCTCCACCATTGATGCAGCCAGTATGCGGATGTTGTCGGCTGCTCTATACATAAGTTGTTTTGAGTTCATCTTGTTATTGTTATTTTTTGTTTGCTACAGCCGCCTGCTCGATGGCAAGACCAGCCTTATAGCTTTCTATATATGTGTCGAATCCAGCTACTTCCTCAGCAGTTGGTGCAATCTCGACACCCTTGTTGCCTGCGAATACGTGCTTGTCCAGATAGTCGGCGAGCGATTCATTGTCCTTATTGTTAACCATATATCCGGCGAGAAGGGCTATACCCCATGCTCCACCTTCTCCTGCTGTCTCCATTACGGAGATGGGCGAGTTGATGGCGGCAGCGAGTATGCGCTGACCGACGCCCGGTGTCTTGAACAGACCACCGTGACCGGTTATGCGGTCCACCTCCACATGCTCGTCCTTGAAGAGCACGTCGTTGCCTATCTTCAGCACAGCAACGGCTGCATAGAGGTTGGTGCGGATGAAGTTGGCGAGGTTAAACTTGTCGCCCGCTGTGCGTACGAACATCGGACGACCCTCCTGCAGTCCTGTGATAGGCTCGCCAGAGAAGTAGTTGTATGCGATGAGTCCGCCACAGTCGGTGTCGCCTTCGAGAGCATGATTGTAGAGCTTTGAGAATACGTCGCCCATGTTTACGTCCACGCCGAGCAGGTTGGCATATTCCTTGAACAGCGATACCCATGCGTTGAGGTCTGACGTACAGTTGTTGCAATGTACCATAGCCACGGGGCTTCCGCAAGGAGTGGTAACCATGTCGATGGCTTCATAAGGACGGCTTAGAGCCTTTTCGAGCACAATCATCGAGAACGATGAAGTGCCAGCCGATACGTTACCGGTGCGCTTGCGGACAGCGTTGGTTGCCACCATGCCGGTTCCTGCGTCGCCTTCCGGCGGACAGAGTGGAGCGCCAGCCTGCAGATTGCCAGACGGGTCGAGGAGTTTTGCGCCCTCCTCGGTCAGGTTGCCTGCGTTCTCGCCAGCGAGGAGCACCTTGGGAAGGATGTCCAGAATCTTCCATCCGAGGTCCTTTGATGCGATGAGGTTGTCAAACTTCTCCACCATTGTGGCGTCATAGTCGTTCGTTGTGGAGTCGATTGGGAGCATGCCCGAAGCGTCGCCGATGCCGAGCACACGCTTACCGGTAAGCTTCCAGTGGACATATCCTGCGAGAGTGGTGAGGAAATTGATGTCCTTCACGTGCGACTCGCCGTCGATGATGGCTTCATACACGTGAGAAATGCTCCAGCGGAGAGGAATGTTAAAGTTGAAGAGCTTCGAAAGCTCGGCTGCTGCCTTGCCCGTATTGGTGTTACGCCATGTACGGAACGGCACCAGAATCTTCTCGTCTTTGCCGAAAGCCATGTAGCCGTGCATCATGGCGCTGATGCCGATACCTGCAAGTTCGGTTATCTCTTCATCGTACTGCTCCTTAACGTTCTTGCGAAGGTCAGCGTAGCAGTCCTGCAGTCCGTTCCAGATGTCGTCGATGCTATAAGTCCATATTTTGCCCTCGTAGCGGTTTTCCCACTCGTGCGCACCCTGTGCTATCGGAGCGTTATGCTCGTCAATAAGCACAGCCTTGATGCGTGTAGAGCCAAACTCGATGCCAAGAACGGCACGACCGGACTTTATTGTATGTTTTGGATCTGTCATTTCTTTATCTATGTATTATCTCAGCGCCTTGCCCAGCATGTAGTAGATCTCGTTATTGCGGAGCTGCTGCTTGAAGCTGCTGATGGTGGTGTTCTTGTCGATGTTAACAAACTCGATGCCGAGGATTTCGCAGAAGTCCTCCCAGTACTCAGCTGTGATATCGTAAGAGAATGCGCTGTGGTGTGTACCGCCGGCGAGAATCCATGCGCCTGCGCCAACTTCGAATGAAGGCTGCGGAACCCAGAGAGCTGAAGCAACGGGGAGCTTAGGCATTGCCTTCGGATCGATGCACTCCACCTCGCTTGCGATAAGACGGAAACGGTTGCCGAGGTCAACTACTGTTGCCTTAACGCCCTTGCCTGTCTTTGATGTGAATACGAGGCGTGCGGTCTGTGACTTGCGGATGCCGATGCCGAGGAAGTGAACCTCAAGCTTTGGCTTGTCTGTAGCGATAAGCGGGCAAACCTCGAGCATGTGGCTCTGGAGGCTTGATGTGCGGTCCTCAGCGAAGTTGAGAGTGTAGTCCTCAAGGAATGAGCAGCCCTTCTCCAAGCCCTGGTTCATTACCCAGAGTGTGCGATAGAGGCAAGCTGTCTTCCAGTCGCCCTCAGCACCGAAGCCGTAGCCCTCTGCCATGAGGCGCTGTGAAGCGAGACCCGGAATCTGATCGAAACCGCAGAAGTTAGGATCGTTTACGTCAGCATCGCCGAGGTCGTCGAAGTTGGTGGTGAATGCAAGGGCGTTCTCGTCCTTCAGTACGCGACGGAGAGCAATCTCTGCCTTTGCTGCGTTCTTCACCTTCTCCCAATATACTTCCTCACCAGACTCGTCAATCTTGATGGTGTATTCCTTCTTGTATTCCTCAACGAGAGCTTCAGCCTCTGCGTCTGTCACCTTCTTGAAGTACTCCATGAGTGAAGAAACTGGATAGTAGTCAACATGGTAACCCATGCGCTGCTCGAACTCCACACGGTCGCCGTCGGTAACGGCTACGTTGTTCATGTTCATACCGAACATGAGGCAGCGTACATTGTGAGCATCAGCCACGCCGGCAGCTACACGTGCCCATGTGGCAATCTGCTTCTGAGCAGCCTCGCTCTTCCAGTAGCCTACAACCACCTTTCTCGGAACACGCATACGTGTGCAGATGTGTCCGAACTCGATGTCGCCGTGAGCCGACTGGTTGAGGTTCATGAAGTCCATATCTATAGTCTCCCAAGGGAGTTCTGCATTATACTGTGTATGGAAGTGGAGGAGCGGCTTCTTGAGAGCCTGCAGACCCTTAATCCACATCTTGGCAGGTGAGAAGGTGTGCATCCATGTGATGATACCGACGCACTTCTCGTCGTTGTTGGCAGCCTTCATCACGGTCTCCACCTCAACCGAAGAGTTGGCTGTACCCTTATACACCACCTTGATTGGGATGATGCCGCTGTTGTTGAGTCCCTCAACCATATCCTTTGAGTGACCGTCTACTATCTTAACTGTCTCGCCTCCGTAAAGAAGCTGTGCACCAGTTACAAACCAAATCTCGAAATTGTCAAATGCCTTAATCATATTTTTAGTTATTATTTTTTAGTTGTTGTTTATTATTTGTTTGGGTAATTCTTACTTTTTCTTTTTCTGTCCGTAGTAAGCGTTGGGGCCGTGCTTGCGGCTGAAATGCTTCTCCACGAGCAGCGGATTCATTGTGGTATTGGGATTGACAGAGAACGACACGAATGCCATCTTTGCCACCTGCTCCATAACCACAGCATTATATACGGCGTTGTCGGCGTCTGTGCCCCAAGAGAAAGGACCGTGGTTCTTCACCAGAACGCCAGGAGTGTGGTCAGGATTGATGTTGTCGTCCTGGAATTTCTTTACTATCACGTTGCCCGTCTCCAGCTCATAGTTGCCCTTAACCTCAGCCTCAGTCATGTCGGGAGTGCAGGGGATGGAGTCGTGGAAGTAGTCAGCGTGTGTTGTGCCGATGTTGGGGATGTCCTTGCCAGCCTGAGCCCAGGCTGTAGCGTAAGTGGAGTGTGTGTGAACCACACCGCCCACGTTAGGGAATGCGCGGTAGATGGCGAGGTGTGTGGGAGTGTCTGACGACGGGTTGAGGTCGCCCTCCACCACTTTGCCGGTCTCAAGGTCCACTACCACCATGTCATTTACGGTCATCTTGTCGTAGCTGACGCCCGAAGGCTTGATAACCACAAGTCCGCTTTCGCGGTCGATGCCAGAGACGTTACCCCATGTAAAGATCACGAGGTTGTGCTTCACCAAGTCAAGATTGGCTTGAAAAACTTTTTCTTTGAGTGCGCTTAAATCTTTCATTTCTCTATGTAATGATTTGATTCTTTTTTACAGTTTAAAGTTCGGCTCTTCGTTGTAAGCCTTTTTGTTAAAGCGATACAGATAAGCACCGCGCTTGGATGTGAGTTTGTCGATGTGTTCGGTCTTCTCAATGAAGTCCATCTCCTTGATGCGCTTGCGGAAGTTTCGCTTGTCGACTTCCTCACCGTTCACGGCCTCGTAGACCTTCTGGAGTTGCGAGAGGGTGAATAGTTCGGGCAGAAGATTGAAGCCTATCGGCTCGTGCGAAATCTTCTCCTGCATCATGCGACGCGCCTTGAGCACCATCTTGCGATGGTCGGAGAACATCTCGGGCAGTTGCTCGATGTTCACCCATGCCACATCGTGCTCCTGCTGCTGTGCCTGATCGTAGTCAGCCACATTTATCATCGAGTAATAGGCTATGGACACCACCCTGTTACCAGGGTCGCGGCCTACATCGCCAAAAGCCCCTACCTGCTTCATATATAGGTCTTTCAGTCCGGTCAATCCGTAGAGCACGCGCTTTGCGGCATCGTCCACACTTTCATTCTCGCCGACGAAACCACCGTACAGCGACCATTCGCCACGACCAGGATTCATCTTACGCTTGCCCATCAGGACTCGAAGCTCGCCCTCGTCGAAACCAAAGACTATACAGTCAACTGCCACAAACAGCTTGTCGTGTTCGTTATAGAAATTTTCCATGATCAATATATATATTAAGTTTTAGATAGGGTTAGTTTTAGTTTTTACCAGAAATACCAGTAGAATGCGCCGCACAGACCGATTACGAGCAATGTGCCGACGATATCCCATACGTTCCAGCTTGAACGAATCATCTTGCGATAGTCAGTTGTGAAGGTGATTGCCTCAATCTGTTCCTTTGAAGGAGCCGGAGTGAAGCATGACACAACCACCATCATGGCGATGATGAAGACGAGCAACCAGCACTCGAAGATGAGCCAGTTGGTCTGCCAGAACCATGCTGTGTTGTCCCAGAAGGCGCCGTCCATAACAGCCTTGCCTGAGTCTGTAATGACATTGGTGATGAGACGGAGCATGCCGATGGCGAAACCGCCGATAAGTCCCCACTCACCTGCCTTAGGAGTGATGCGCTTTGAGAAGATACCAAGTGTGAATACTGCCACCATTGAAGGAGCAAGCAGCGACTGGATGCCCTGGAGGTAAGTGTAGAGAGTGTCCATTGACATCATCACCGGCATCCAAGCCAGACCGAGCAACACCACTACTACTGTGGCTATACGTCCTACGAGCACGTAGTGAGCCTCGCTCATGCCCTTCTTCAGAGGCTTATAGAAGTCCTCGGTGAAGAGTGTGGCGCACGAATTGAAGAATGCTGCGAGTGAAGCTACAAGGGCGCAGACGAAACCGATGGTGACGATGCCCTTGATGCCGGTAGGCAGAACGTTCTTCACCATAACGGCGAAAGCTGCGTCAGTATTGAGCTGTCCTGCTGCATTGACGCCCATGTCGAAACCTGAACCTGCCTTGTGCTGAAGAGCAATGGCTATCATACCCGGGATGAGGAACATGAAGCAGGGGAGAATCTTGAAGAAACCGGCAGCGATGGTGCCGCGGCGTGCACGTGCAATGACCTTGGCGTTGTCCTCGCCGGGCTGCTGTCCGAGCACACGCTGTACGATGTGCTGGTCAGTACACCAATACCAGAAGCCGATGATGGAAGCTCCGAGGAACACCACGTAACCGGGATATTCAGGATACATCGGGTCGCCCTGATCAGTATGGAACATGTGGTTTATGCCGTAGCCGTCGTGCATGGCGCGGGCATTGTCCATCATTGCTGACCATCCTGCCACGATGCTGCCGTCGCCCAACATGTTGAGTCCGAGGAAGAGCACGAGGAACGAGCCGATGATAAGGATAGGAGTCTGGATGGAAGAGAGGGTCATCACGCCCTTCATGCCGCCGAAGACGGTGAACACGGCTGTGATGGCAATCAGACCGATGGCTCCGTACCAGAACGGTATGCCGAGGAGGAACTCGAAGAAGATGCCGCCCGTAAACGCTGTGACGCTCACCTTTGTAAGCACGTAAGCCACGAGAGTGATGATAGACAGCCATGAGCCGGTGCGGTGTGTGTAACGGAACTTCAGGAAGTCTGGCATAGTGATGATCTTGCCCAGCTTGTTGTTAAGCAACTGATAGAAAGGTACGAACAGCCAGCCGAGGAACAGGATCATCCAGCCCTGCATCTCCCAGTGTGCCATACCAACGCCGTCCTTGGCTCCGGTTCCTGCCAGACCTACGAGGTGCTCCGAACCGATGTTGGCGGCGAAGATTGCCATACCTATTACGTACCAAGGCTCGCCCTTGCCGAAGAGATAGTCTGACGAGCTTTCGCCCTTAGAAGCTTTCTTATCTTTCATGATGGCGCGCCATACTGCCCATACCACTCCGAGCAGACCTACTACGAGGACAGCCCAGTCGAGCCATGCAAATTCGTGTGAGTTTAAGTTCATTTTTATTTGGGTTTTTATTTTATTGTTATTGGGTTTGTTCCCTTTATTGTTTATTTCTTATATATTGATTGTTGTCCACTCCAGCTGATTGATATCCTGCTGCTTATTATCACTACTGCTATTACTAATCTAATCCGTATATGTTATACTACTACGATCTATAAACGATATTTAACCTTTGTCTTTCTGTAACAACTCTATATGTATTCGATTTTTGTCTTACAACTATTTATGTTTTTCGGCATCGTCATCACGACGTAGCCTTCTTTCCAACTAAACTCGTTAAATATCAATAGCTTTATGTGGACAACAATGTTATGCTTTTACTTGTCCGCCCCTCTTACTTATCCGTTGAGAAGTCGCCGGTCCAGAAGCGGTAAGCCACGTGGCTGTAATACTTCTCGCCTGGCTTGAGGTAAGGCGACGGCCAGTTATGCTTGTTGGGCGAGTCGGGATATTTCTGGCTCTCCAGACAAACCGACACGTGCTTCGGATATTTGATGCCGTGCTTGCAGCTTACGCCAGTTCCCTGGAAGTTGCCTGTGTAGACCTGCACGCCCGGCTCGTTGGTATACATCGAGAGACCGATCTTTGTAAGCGGCGACCAGAGCACAGCGCAAACCTTCGTGTCGTCGCCCTTGCCGTCCTTGTATGTGTTGAGACACCAGTTGTGGTCGTAGCCCGAAGCGTTTCTGATCTGCTCAAACGAGGTGTCGTTGATGGTCTGAGAGAGAGCGTGTGCCTTGCGGAAGTCCATCGGCGTGCCCTCTACGGGAAGAATCTCGCCCGTTGTCATGTATGTAGAGTCGGCGGGAGTGTAATTGTCCGCGTTGAGATAGAGCCACATATTGGTACCTTCCTTTGAAGGATCGCCGTTCAGATTGAAGTAGCTGTGGTTGGTCATGTTCACCACCGTCTCCTTGTCTGTCGTGGCATCGAAGGTGATGTCCAGCGTATTGTTGCTCAATACCTTATATGTGGTATGTGCCGTTACGGTTCCGGGGAAGTTGTTGTCGCCGTCGGGAGATACGATGGTGAGGATGAGCGTCGAGTCGTTAGGTTGCTTGGCATCGTAAACCTGATACATCCAACCTGAAGGACCGCCGTGGAGACAATGTCCGAAGTTGTTCTGCGGCAGCTGGTATGTCTTTCCTGCCACCGTGAGCTTGCCGCCGCCGATGCGGTTGGCGTAACGTCCTACAGACGAGCCGAAGTCGCTCGGGCTGTTCACGGAGTCGGTATACTGCTTCAGATTGTCATAGCCAAGCACCACGTCGGTGGGTTTGCCGTTGGCGTCAGGCACGACAAGCGAAACCACGCGACCGCCGAAATTGGTGATGCACACTTCCATGCCGTTGCTGTTCTTCAGCGTGAAGAGTGCAGTCTTCTTATTGTTTACAATCGAATCGAAACGTGCGGGGTTGAGTCCTGAAACAGTCTCTTCCACCGGTTTGCCCGATGTGCATGCCGTGATGGCAAGGGCTGCTGCAGCAACACCAATAAATGCTGGCTTGAATAGGTTCATATTGAATATTGTTTTTAGTTATTATTTTATGTATTTTGCTTTTATGGGTGTAAAATTACCACTTATTATTTTACCCACAAAATCTTTCGATACTTTTCTTCTTGCAAAAGTGTTCTTTTGACACTTATGTGCTATAATTTAACATTTATAAAGACTTTCAGCCGTTTTTATGGTGATAAATAGGCGTCATGGCATCATAAAAGCGAAGCCTTGGATTTCGTAGATATAATCGGCTATAATATATAAGATGAATAACATTAATATAAAAGGGGCATGGAAGTTTTCCAATTCCAGTAATATCCACCATGCAAATATCGTCCAAGCGGTAAAAACATGTTACAAAATAAAAATCAATTATAGAGAATCAAAAAGCTGTTTTTATGGTTTTTTCCAGCATCAAAGCCACCCTCGATAACCATCCAAAGCCACACAGTGCCATTAGCGAGCCGCTTTTACAGCCTCAAAGCGTTACAGTTGCAAGGCAATAGTTGATGTATTGGGTGGTAAAAGTGGCGCTATGACACATTTAAAGAGCCACTTTTACAACCCGTTTGTTTACGTACTTTCCCTACAAACCACATAACCGACTGTGTATTAACAACATAGCCTTAAGCGCTCAAAACTCAAGAATTTCGCACCAAAGATTTCTTAGTGCGTTCAACTCATAGTATTGAGCATCAGAAATGCAAATATTGTCATCGGCAAGCTTCCCTTTTACGCATGTTCGGGAAGAATCTTGCTACACAATATACGGTCATCAGCACGCCTATCACTCCGCCAGCATATCCTATGTCCGACAAAGAGGCATGCGAAACCACCAGACCGCCAACATAAGCGCCACATCCTATGCCGAGATTGAAGAGACCGGAGAAGATGGACATGCCTATGGACGTGGCGTTCTCAGGCGCAAACCTTATTGTATTGTCCTGGAAAGCGATGTTGAAAGCCGTTGCCATAGCGCCCCAAACCACACACAGAAGCATAGTCAGCCACACGTTCACGGACGCTGCAAGAAGCAGAAGGAGGCATAAGGTGGGAGCTGCCGTGGTGACGAAGATGAAGCGACGACGGTTAGCCATATAGAACTTGGAGAAGGCAATGCTGCCCAACATACCAGCACCGCCGAACACTATGAGCGTAAGCGTAACCACGTCTGGCGACATACCGGCTATCTTGCCAAGGAACGGCTCGATGTAGCTGTAGCCCGTGTAATGGGCGGTGGCGAAGAGAACGGAGAGGAGGAACACTCCGAGCAGCACACGATTGCGGAGAAGCGACGGCAACTGCTTGATGCTGAAACGTCCCCTACTCTCAAGGCAAGGAAAGACGGCAAGGATGAAGAAGAAGATGAAGGCTGTGATGACGGCTATGCTGAAGAACGTGACACGCCATCCTACGTAGAGTCCGATGACGCGTCCCAACGGCAGACCCACGACCATCGCTACGGAAGAACCGGTGGCTATGGTGCTCAGACCCAACGCACGACGACCGTCAGGAACGGTACGCACGGCAAGGGGTGGAGCTATGGACCAGAAAATGGCATGCGAACAAGCCACGCCAATGCGCGAAAGCATAAGCGTGTAATAGCCTTCAGCCAAGGCAGAAGCCACATGGCTGACCACAAAGATGCCGATAATGGTAAGCAGAAGACGCTTCAACTCCATACGTGACGCCACAATCATGAGCGGAAGCGACATCAACGCCACCACCCAGGCATAAACGGAAATGAGCATGCCGGCACGCGCATCGCTGACATGAAGGTCGGAAGCGATATCGGAAAGAAGTCCGATGGGCATAAATTCGGTGGTATTAAACACAAAGACAGCGAAGGTCAACCCTATCAGGGGCAACCATCGCTTAAATGAATCTTTCTTAGTTTGCATTTTTATATCCCTATTCTTTAAACAATCTTTTCGGGCGGCAAAGTTACAACTATTTTTCCATACAATACTATATAAGGAAAGTTAAAAAAAAAGGTGGGCTTATATCTACTCTCAAGAAAATACGTAACTTTGTACGTTAAATATATCGCAAACACGATTTTTAAGATATCTTATATATTAGTATGTTGGAAAATAGCGCAAATACGACGGAAAGAAAAAATCCGTTCTTCGAACCCTACAACACCCCGCACGAAACTGTACCATTCGACAAGATAAGAATCAGCGACTATGAAGAGGCTTTCATTGAAGGCATCAGACGTGACGATGAGGAGATTGAGAAAATGGTGAACGATCCGGAAGAACCTAACTTCGAGAACACCATTGTACGCGTGGACAACGAGAACGGAGAGAATTATTATGACCTCCTCTCAAGAGTTTCCACCGCTTTCTCGTGCATGCTCAGCGCCGAAACTTGCGACGAGTTGGACGAACTGGCGCAGAAGATGAGCCCCATCCTCACGAAGCACGCCAACGACGTGAAGCTCAACAAGCGCCTCTTCGAACGCATCAAGCACGTGTATGAACATCATCGCGAGCTGACACCCGAGGAGCAGATGCTTTTGGACAACTGCTACGACGGCTTCGTGCGCAGCGGTGCGCTTCTCGACGACGAGGGTAAGGAGAAATTGCGCAAGCTGACGGAGGAGGCTGGCATGCTGTCGCTCCAGTTCTCGCAGAACCTTCTCAAGGAGAACAAGGCTTTCACTCTGCACATCACCGACGAGGCTCAGCTGGACGGACTGCCCGATACGGCACGCGAAGCGGCTGCGGCAGCTGCGAAGGAAGCCGACAAGACAGGATGGCTGTTCACATTGGACTATCCTTCTTACTCACCGTTCATGACCTACTCCACCCAACGCGAACTGCGCCGCCAGATGTATATGGCACGCAACACGGAGGGCATTCACGACAACAGCGAGAACAATCTCCAGATTTGCAGCCGACTGATAAATCTGCGCCGCGAGATTGCGCAGCTGCTCGGTTATCGCACATACGCCGACTACGTGCTCGTGCATCGCATGGCTTCCAACGAACAGAACGTATATAAGCTGCTCAACGACCTCATTGACGCTTACAAGCCTACAGCCATCGAGGACGTAAAGGCTGTGGAGGCAGAGGCTAAGGCGAAGGAAGGCGACGACTTTGAGATGGAGCCGTGGGACTTCGGATTTTATTCGCACAAGCTGCAGATGCGCGAGTATAACCTTGACGCTGAGATGCTCCGCCCCTACTTCGAACTGTCACGCGTGATAGACGGAGTGTTCGGTCTTGCCAACCGTCTGTATGGCATCACCTTCAAGGAGAACAAGGACATCCCCGTGTATCATCCCGACGTAAAGGCGTATGAGGTGTACGACCGCGACGGATCGTATCTCGCCGTGTTCTATGCCGACTTCCATCCGCGCAAGGGCAAGCAGGGAGGAGCTTGGATGACAGAATTCCAGGGACAATGGATTGACCGCAAGGGCGTAAACGTACGTCCGCACGTCAGCGTGGTGATGAACTTCACGAAGCCTACGCCCGAAAAGCCGGCTCTGCTGACTCTCGGCGAGGTGGAGACATTCCTCCATGAGTTCGGTCATTCGCTGCACGGCATGTTCGCCAACACCCGCTTCGAGAGTCTTTCAGGCACCAACGTATGGTGGGACTTCGTGGAGCTGCCTTCGCAGTTCATGGAGAACTATGCCGTGGAGAAAGAGTTTCTGCGCACCTTCGCCTTCCATTACCAGACGGGCGAGCCGATGCCGGACGAGCTGATAGAGCGCATTGCCAAGAGCCGCAACTTCCTTGCAGCCTACAGTTGCCTCAGACAGGTGAGCTTCGGACTGCTGGACATGGCTTACTATACGAAGGAAGACGCCTTCACCGAGGACATCATCCCCTTCGAGAAGAAGGCTTGGGAGAAGGCTCAGGTGACAAAGCAGCTGACAGACACGTGTATGACCACGCAGTTCTCGCACATCATGGCGGGAGGATACGCTGCCGGATATTACAGCTATAAGTGGGCTGAGGTGCTGGACGCTGACGCATTCAGCGTGTTCAAGAAGAACGGCATCTTCGACCAAAAGACGGCACAGAGTTTCAGAGACAACATCCTGTCAAAGGGAGGTACGGAGCATCCGATGACGCTTTATAAGAGATTCCGCGGACAGGAACCAACCATAGACGCACTACTCGAACGAAATGGAATCAAGCACTAAGAAAGAGGAGAAGCAGCTGTTGCTCGACCTGCGCTACCTGCGCATGGCTCGTATCTGGGCAGAGAACAGCTATTGCCACAGACGCAAGGTGGGCGCACTGGTGGTGAAGGAGAAGATGATAATAAGCGACGGATATAACGGTACGCCGAGCGGATTTGAGAACATCTGCGAGGACCACACCAATACCACGAAGCCTTACGTCCTTCACGCCGAAGCCAACGCCATTACGAAGCTGGCACGAAGCTCTAACAACAGCGACGGCGCCACGCTCTACGTGACGGCGGCGCCCTGCATAGAATGTGCCAAGCTGATTATTCAGGCGGGCATCAAGCGCGTGATTTACGCCGAACAGTACCGACTGATGGACGGCATAGACCTCCTCAAGAGAGCAAACATAGAAGTAACATATCTAAATCCTGACGATTATGAATATGAAGAAGTCTAACCGCTTTATGCCGTTGATAATGGCAGTATGCGTGATTATCGGAATAATGATTGGCTCGTTCTACGCCAACCACTTCTCCGGCAACCGACTCAACATCATCAATTCCGGATCGAACCGACTCAGCAATCTGCTTCACCTTATAGACGATCAGTACGTGGACAAGGTGAACATCGACTCGCTCGTGGACGTAGCCATACCGCAGATTCTCGCCGACCTCGACCCGCACTCCGTATACATCAGCGCGAAGGACGCGCAGGCTGTGGCTGACGACCTGAAGGGATCGTTCTCGGGAGTGGGCATCGAGTTCACCATACGCAAGGACACCATACACGTGCAGAACGTCGTGAAGAACGGTCCGGCACAGCGTGCTGGCATACTCGCCGGCGACAAAATAGTAAGCGTGGACGGCAAGCCGTTCGTGGGCAAGATTGTCACTAATGAGGAGGCCATGCGACGCCTGAAAGGTCCGAAGGACACGAAGGTGAAGCTGGGTGTGATGCGCTACGGACAAAAAGCCGTGAAATACTTTACGGTAACGCGTGGCGACATACCGCAGAAGAGCATCACAGCCACGTATATGCTCGACAAGAACACAGGATATATTAAGGTGAAGAGTTTCGGCGAGACCACTTATCCCGAAATGCTCATCGCCCTTGCCAAGCTGTCGCAGGAGGGATTCACCAACCTCATCATCGACCTTCGTGACAACACGGGAGGCTATATGAACTCTGCCATCCAGATGGCTAACGAGTTTCTGCCCAAGAACAAGCTGATAGTATATACCATCGGACGCAAGTCGCCCAGACAGGACTTCCCGTCGGACGGACACGGATCTTATCAGAAGATTCCGCTCGTGGTGCTCATCAATGAGGGTTCGGCTTCGGCTTCGGAGATTTTCGCCGGCGCCATGCAGGACAACGACCGCGCCACCATCATCGGTCGCCGCTCGTTCGGAAAGGGCCTCGTGCAGCAGCAGCTCTCCTTCCCCGACGGTTCGATGATTCGCCTCACCATCGCCCGCTACTACACACCTTCGGGACGATGCATCCAAAAGCCGTTCACAGCCGGTGACAACAAGGACTATGAGGAGGATCTGCTCACACGTTATCAGCACGGCGAGTTCTTCTCGCAGGACAGCATCAAGCATCACGGACCGGCTTACCACACCAGCATCGGACGTACGGTGTATGGCGGTGGCGGCATCACCCCGGACATCTTCGTGGCTGAGGACACGCTCGGCATGACCAGCTACTACAAGCAGGCTGCCATGTCAGGACTGATACTCCAGTATGCGTTCACCTATACGGACAACAACCGTCCGAAGCTCAACACATACAAGGACATGATGAGCCTCTCGAAGTATCTCGTCAGCCAGAACACGGTGGAGCAGTTTGCAGCTTACGCAGACCACAACGGACTGAAACGCCGCAATCTGATGATACGCAAGTCGCACAAGTTGCTGGAACGCTTCATCAATTCGCGCATCATCTACAACATGCTGGACGACGAGGCATGGACCGAATACATCAACGCCGACGACCCGACCATAGCAAAGGCGCTGAGCGTGTTCCGCGAAAACGCAGCGTTCCCGAAGAAGCCGACGAAGAAGTGAAATACAGTTGAGGGTTGAGATTAGTTGAAAGTTGAGAGTTGGGAGTTGAGAGTTATGATTAGTAATATTATTTGTAATCTGTAATCATAACTCTCAACTCCCAACTCTCAACTTTCAATTCTAAACTCTCAAATAATCATAACTATCAACTAATATATAAGTATGGAAAAACAGGAACTCAGAAAGGAAATAAGAAGCCGTAAACGTCAGTTCACAAGTCAGGAATTGCGCGAACAGTCGTTTCCTGTTGTGATGCGTCTGCTGTCGCATCCGCGCATTAAAACGGCTAAGACCGTAATGCTCTACTATTCTTTGCCGGACGAGGTGGACACGCATACGCTTGTCGACTCACTCCTTGTAAGCGGCAAGCAGATTCTGCTGCCTCGCGTAACGGGCGAAGGAACAATGGAGCTGCGTCGCTATACGGGTCCGGCAGACCTTGCACTGGGAGCCTACAACATCATGGAACCGACAGGCGAACTGTTCGTTGACTATGCGTCCATCGACCTCGCCGTAATACCCGGTGTAGCTTTCGACCGTGAAGGCAACCGAATGGGACGCGGCAAGGGCTATTACGACAGACTGCTGCCCAAACTTAGGAGCACATACAAGATTGGCATCTGTCTGCCGTTCCAGCTCGTTGAACGTGTTCCTACGGACGAGCATGACGTTAAGATGGACGAAGTGATAATATAAGAAAGGAGAAAAACAATAATGTTCAGACGCGAAGTAAAATCAATAAACGACTTGCTGAACATGTATCTGCGCCACGAAGGTCTTGAGACGCCATTGCTGCAAAAGCGGGCAATAGACGCATGGGACAATCTAATGGGCGAGATGATAACAAGATACACCGGCGAGAAGTTTATAAAGAACCAGACACTATACGTGAAAATCATCAATCCTGCTTTGCGCCAAGATCTTTCGATGATGAAAACACGCATAGTACAGCGCATAAACCAAGCCGTAGGCAGTCAGGTCATAACCGACGTAAAGGTTTATTAAGCATTGTTTCTAACAAAATATTACCCAAAGGTAAGTTACCTTTGGGTAATATTTTGTATATTTGCAAATAAAACCTCTTATATGACAGCTTATCAATCACCCTTCCAATTCGGTACGTTAGCAACAGATGAGAACTTCATCGATCGTGTTGAAGACCGCGCCTTACTCAAACAGCTACTTTCATCGCATATAAATGTGATGCTAATTTCGCCACGCCGTTGGGGTAAGTCGTCGCTTGTGAAAAAGGCAACAACCGAACTTACAAACGAAAATCAAGACATACGTATTTGCTATATAGATGCTTTCAGCATTGGTTCGGAAGCCGAATTCTATCGAACATTTGCAAGCAAAGTCATAGCATGTGCATCATCCAAGTTTGAACGATGGATAACAGATGCCCGCAAATTTCTGTCAGGCGTTGTACCACAGATTGTCGTCAACGATCAAGTGACCGATTTTGTTGCTTTCGACTTGAAGTTTGTCCCGCAAGAGGAAGACAAAATGACAATACTAAACTTGCCGGAGATGCTTGCCAAAGAAAAAAACATAAAGATAATAGTATGCATTGACGAGTTTCAGCAGTTGGCAAACTTGCCGGAATACAAGGAGATGGAAGGTAAGATGCGCTCTGTATGGCAACAGCAGAAATTGTCAACCTACTGTCTTTACGGCAGTAAGCGGAATATGATGCTCAATATCTTCAACAACTCCAATAGTCCGTTCTATCGTTTTGGACAGGTAATCTTTATGGATAAGATATCAAAAGAGCACTGGATACCGTTCATACAATCATCGTTTGAAAAAACCGACAAAGCCATATCGCATCATTATGCTGAACAAATATGCGACATTGTAGCCTGCCACTCTTGGTATCTTCAGCAGCTCTGCTATTTTGTCTGGAGCTTCACAGAATCTGAAGTTACGAAAGAAACGTTTGCTCTCGGTGTGAAACAGGTGCTGAATATCAACACCCCAATGTTTCAGAACGACACGGAAAACCTAAGCGCTACGCAGATAGAAATGCTTAGGGCAATAGCAAATGGAGAACAACACTTTTCATCACAAGACGTCAAACGCAACTACAATATGGGCAATCCCAACACGATTGTAAAGAATAAGAAGACATTACAAAATAAAGACATCATAGAATTGCAAAAAGGCAGCTTCGATTTTGTTGATCCGATTTACCGTCTTTGGTTCAAGGGGGAGTATTGCTAAACTCCCCTTTCCACCGTTATTCTTTCTCCTTGATATCTCCTCCTTCTACGTCAAACAGCTTGTAGTCGTAACTGACGTTTTGCAGAATCTGGTCGAGATGGTCGCGATTGGTGTCGGTTATGAATATCTGACCGAAACCGTCACCCGACACCAGCTTCACGATACGCTCCACACGGTTGGCGTCCAGCTTGTCAAAGATGTCGTCAAGGAGCAAGAGCGGAGTGGTCTGAGATGACGTTCGTCTGAGAAAATCAAACTGCGCCAGCTTCAATGCCAGCACGAACGTCTTGTTCTGTCCCTGCGATCCCTCACGCTTCATCTGGTAACCTCCAAGCGTCATCTCAAGGTCGTCGCGGTGGATGCCATGCAATGAATAGCCCACGGCACGGTCCTTGAAGCGGTCGCGCTGGATAACGTCAAGCAAAGGTCCACGCTGGGCATGCGACACATAGCTCAATCCGACAGTCTCGCGGTCGTCCGAGATATGGCTGTATATATTCTGGAATACAGGAATAAGCCTCTCCACGAAAGCTGTTCTTGCCTTGAAGATACGCTCGCCGTGAACCGCCATCTCGTTCTCCCAAATATCAAGGAGCATGACGTCAGGCTCTTCCTCCATCTTAAGAAGGGCGTTACGCTGCTGAAGCGCTTTGTTATAACTGTTCAAAGCATCAATGTAAGTATTGTCATACTGCGATATCACCACGTCCATAAGCTTGCGCCTCTCCTCGCTTCCGCCGGAGATAAGGTCCTGATCGTAAGGCGACACAAGGATGAGCGGCACCAAACCGATGTGCTGTGACAGACGCTTATATTCCTTCTTGTCGCGCTTGAAGTGCTTCTTCGTGCCACGCTTCATGCCACAATACACGTTCACGGGCTCGCCTTCTTCGTTCTCATAATTGCCGTCAAGGACAAAGAAACCTTGGTCGTGCGTGATGACCTGTGAGTCGATAGGATTGGAAGAACTGCGACAAAACGACAGATAATATACTGCGTCAAGAAGGTTGGTCTTGCCCTCACCATTGCGTCCGAGGAAGCAATTGAGCTTCGGCGAGAACGAAAGCGACGCCTCACGTATGTTCTTGAAATTGAGTATGGAGATATTCTTGAGTATCATTGATAATATATTCAGTCGTGCAATATAATATAATCAGTCATGCAAAGTTACCCCATTTATTATTGAAAAAAGAAAAAAAGATAGAATAAATTTCAATATTCAAGATAAAATCAGTAATTTTGCGACGCGTTTGTGTCTATAGGTCACAAGCCACAATAAGTCCTAAGGAAAACAAAAAAACAAACAAATAAATGGCAAACAAAATTGATTTTGGAGCTAACACCCAAGTTGAGCGCTCCAACAGCAGTGAAGCATTCTTCTCAAAGTATCAAAAGCAAATATTAATCGCTGTCGTAGCAGTAGTGCTCGTTATCGCAGGTCTCCTGCTTTACAAGGCTTACATTCAGGCTCCACGCGAGGATAAGGCAAGCACAGCCATCGCAAAGGGTCAGGATTATTTCAACCAGGAGCAGTTCGACAAGGCGCTTAACGGCGACGGAGCAGGCTACGCTGGTTTCGTAAAGATTGCAAGCGACTACAGCGGCACAGACGCTGCCAACCTCGCTAACCTCTACGCAGGTCTCAGCTATGCCAACCTCGGCAAGTGGAACGACGCTCTCACATACCTCGAGAAGTTCTCTACTAAGAGCGACGCTATGGTAAGCCCCGCTGCTGTTTCTGCTCTCGGCAACGCTTACGCTCAGACCGGCAACGTGGACAAAGCCATCGCTACTCTCAAGAAGGCAGCTGACATGGCAGACAGCAAGGCTGACGACGTTAACAATAGCCTCTCTCCCACATTCCTCGTTCAGGCAGGCATCCTGCTCGAAAGCCAGAACAAGAAGGACGAGGCTCTGAAGCTCTATCAGGACATCAAGAAGAAGTATGTCAACTCAACAATAGTGCAGAGCTCAGAGATTGACAAGTACATCGAGCGTGTTTCTGAGTAAAAACAAAACAGCAAATGGCAACAGCACTTCATAACTTATCTGAATACGACTTCAGTAGCATTCCTGACGCAAGCAACATGTGCTTCGGCATTGTTGTGGCAGAATGGAATCCGGAGATAACTGGAGCTTTGCTTGACGGAGCCGTTAAGACACTGGAGAAGCACGGAGCTTTGCCTGAGAACATCCACGTCAAGACTGTTCCCGGAAGCTTCGAGCTGATTTACGGAGCACACCAGATGGTTCTCCACGGAGGTTACGACGCCGTGATTATCCTCGGTAGCGTAATTCGCGGTGAGACTCCTCACTTCGACTATATCTGCCAGGGTGTTACTTACGGCATCGCTCGTCTCAACACCACAAGCGAGATACCCATCATCTACGGCTTGCTCACCACCAACGACCGCCAGCAGGCTCTCGACCGTTGCGGCGGCAAGTATGGCAACAAGGGCGACGAATGTGCCATTGACGCCATAAAGATGGCGAAGTTCTAAAGCAAAACCAATTAACTCAATATAAAAATCCCATAGTTCCAATAAAGGACTATGGGATTTTTTTTGTATTTATACATTATATTAAAGGCGTCGTCAGCTATATTAAAGGCGTCATCAGCTAAATGAAAGCAATTATCAGCAAATGAAAGCAATCATCCAAAGCTATGATCAGCCTTTCTCTATTCGCTCTCTACATTGCTCCATCAGCCATTTCGGAGTGCTGGTGGCGCCGCAAATGCCTACTGTGCGTACGTCTGGCGTAAACCATGACATATCTATTTCTTCCGGACTCTCTATCTGATAGCTGCGAGGATTGACGCTGCTGCATTCCTTGAAGAGCACTTTACCGTTGCTCGACTTGCGTCCTGAGACGAAGAGAACGAGGTCGTGACGGGAGGCGAAGGCGGCTATATTGGGCATACGGTTGGCTACTTGACGGCAGATGGTGTCGAAACTCTTGAATGTAGCACCCTCATGCATGTGACGCTGGATGTAGTCAATGATCTGATGGAAGCCGTCAAGCGACTTCGTTGTCTGCGAATAAAGATAGATGTCGCGCGAGAAATCGAGGCGTTCTGCGTCCTCCACCTTTTCCACAACGATGGCATGACTGTCCGTCTGACCCACCAAGCCAAGCACTTCTGCATGTCCACGCTTGCCAAAGATTACTATCTGAGCATTAGGATTGTCGTCGTACTGTCGCTTTATCCTACGTTGTAGAGCCAGTACAACGGGGCACGTGGCGTCTATTATCTCAATGCCGTTACGACGAGCCAGCTCATAAGTCTGTGGCGGCTCGCCATGCGCACGGAGCAATACCTTCACATCCTTCAGCCCTTCCATGTCGTCATGGTTGATGGTGATGAGTCCTTGGTCGTGCAGGCGCTTCACCTCCATGCCGTTATGTACGATGTCGCCAAGGCAATAGAGGCGCGTACCATTGGCAAGCTCCTCCTCCGCCTTACGTATAGCGGTAGTGACTCCGAAGCAGAAGCCACTACCCTCGTCTATCTCAATAGTCAGTTGTCTGTCCATTCTGAACGTCTTATTTAGCGATAACCTTTATTGTAACCTTGGCATTGTTCGGGTCGTTGGTGATCATCAACACACGTGGTTTAGAACGTGCAGCCTTAATCTGGCGCTTGTCTGCCGTAATCTTGAGCTTAGCCGACTCGCCCGGCTTCAGTTTCTGCTTGTTAAGCGACACCTCCAGTCCCATTGTGAACATCTGAATGTTACGGATGTTGAGCACAGACTTGCCGTCATTGCGGATTATCACCTCACCCTTCAGCTTCTTCTTGGTGCCGAATTCGCCAAGATCGAGAGCAGTTGTTGAGAGCGAAAGCTTAGGCGCATTGGCGAGCTGCTTCGTTGTAAGGTTGTCAAACTTGGGCAGCAACACAGCAGAAACGCTTATCTCCTTCTCACGACTCACACGGTCGCCGGGGAATCCACCAAGGAATACGGAGGTCTGTGTCAGTCCCATATCCTTGAGCTGGCGCGAATCAAGCGTGACAGTCACCACTCCGCTGTGTCCCGGTTCAATCTTTGACGGCGACACCTCAGCCTGAAGGTAAGCAGGAAGGTGCATTACGACGGGCTGCACGGTCTCACTCGTAGTGTTGCGGATGTGAATCTTCTTCTGAGGACGCTCGCCACGATTCACGTCATCAAACTCGATGTCGTTGCAGTCTGCCTGAATATTGCCAAGCATAAAGTCGTACTTGCCACCGAAGTCTACAATCTCCGGCACCACATTACCGCGCACTCGCAGCACAAGCGGCTTGTTGCTGTTGTCCGCATAGATGTCGATGAACTTGTCGAAGTGGCCCATTGTCTTAGCATCATACTTCACGCGAACCGTGAACTTTCCGTCCGAAGGAACGTCACCCGTGGGATATTCCACATCCGTGCATCCGCAGCTTGTACGCACGTCCACAATGCGCGTGGCACGTCCACCCTTGTTGGTAATCTCAAACTCAGCCGTTACGGGCGAACGAAACATCACCTGTCCGCAGTCCACAATCTTATTGGCTGTTGCTATTTTCTGTGCGTTCACCCCCAACGACGACATTGCGAGGAGAACGGCGGGTATATATAATCTTTTCATAAATCGCTTTTATGTATATATATATATTCCTTTATATATATGTATTTATTCCTTTGCTCTTCCGTTTACTTATTCCACAGTCACGACAAACGCCTTGGTACGTGCCATAAACTCAGGCGAATAGGCACATTGCACACTGCACGTGCCGGTCTGATACTTACCTGTACGGTCCGCATAATAGGTGGTCTCCACCACGTGCTTGCCCTTTGACAGACGGCTGAAGAAATAGTTGGTCTGATAATCCTTCGGCTGGCAGTAATATCCCCATCCGTAACCGGAGGTCTGCTGCAACGGTTCAAGGCAGGCAGCACGCTTGTCTGTAAGCTGAACGAAGTCGTAATCGCGCTCCGCTGTTATGGTAAGACGAACCGTGATGCGGTCGCCAAGACTTACATGTATGTCGTCTGCCGACACCTTCTTGCCGTCCTTCAGCACCTCACGCACCACTGTCATGCCTGAAGCTGCTGACGCAATCTCCGTGGTAGGCTGCACGAACTGTGCGTAGACAGCACCCCAAGAAGTGTCGGGAGAAGTCTTCTCCACCTCCAGCTTGCGCATATTGTCAGCCATCTTAGCCACTTTCACATATCCAAGACCAGCCGTTGCCTTAGGCATAGCAAGCTTCTGTCCGTTAAACTTGAACGTCGTGGGCTGTGCCTGATTGGAGAGCAACTGCGACGAACTGCCGTTCATGAAGGCAAACACGGCGTTTACAGAGTTGATTGGAGTATCCCAAGCCTGCGTACGCTTCTCCTGAAGCAGCCAGCGTTGCATCTCGCTGATGGTCTGACGGTCTGACGGCTGCAATGTCTGCAGAGCCTCAATGGCAGCCACCTGCGACGGAATGCGATAGTCAAACCATGAATAGAGAGCCTTCGGAGTATCGAAATAGCGTCCCATCTCTTCCTTATATACTGTATACTGGCGTATGCTTTCCAGCAAGTCAGCCGCCTTGTCAGCGTATCCGTTCTTAGCAAGAACCAAAGCCGACACAGCCTTGCCGTATATGGTGAACTCCGTATTCTTCTCAGAGAGTCGGTTGACGAGGAAGTCGAAGTTGCGCTTTGCCGAAGCCGACAACTTGCGGTCAGCTATCGAAACGCTATACATATACTGTACAGCCAGTTCGCTTGGGCGCACCTTCTCGCCCTTAGCCTCAGCCTTCTTGATGTCCTTCACCTCTTCAGCCATCCGCTTGTCCATGTAGGCAAAGCCAGCCTCCACCATATTGCTTGTGGCTTTCTGCACACCAATGAGCTTGTTAAGACGTACGAGCGTCTCCACCACGGACATGGTCATGCATGGCGAACCGTCCATTCCCTTCCACCATGCGAACGATCCGTCCTCACGCTGCAGTCTTGACAGCTTCGAGAGATTGCTTGCAAGGCGATAGCTGATCTGCGATTCATCGAAAAACGACGCCAACTGTCGCTTCTGGTCAGCCTCACGGTCTGCGTCCATCAGCCACGGAGTCTCTTCCAGAACCATCAGCTTCAGCTCCTCATTCTTCTGAAGCGCACTCTGCAGGGAGCTGCCCTCAGAAGCGTCCTCCTTATTCCATAGCGCCACGGTCTGACGGATGGCATCGTTGGAGAGCATTATGTTACGACCTATTGAGTTGGCGTAATATGCCGTTACGAGCGACATGGCGTTGTCGCCATTGGGTGTAGCCATCGAAGGCAGCGCCTGTATCATCAGCCAAGCCGGCGAATTGGTGTATTCCACGGTCAGCTTCTTGTCGTTAGCCTCAGCAGGGAACAGCTTTGTGAGGTCTATGTCCATCTTGCCCGGTTCGTTCTGCGTGAATGCGAAAGCGTTGGTCACCATCTCCTTATCTGAGAGTACGGGCAGATAATGCTGCTCGCCGTCGCTATATCCGTGTCCTGTGGCGGTAACACGGCAGATGAGCAATCCGTCGTTCTTCACCTTTGTCATATCGAAAGCGAACTTCGCCACTGTTGTCTCGCCAGCCTTGACCGTGAACTTGGTGTCGCGGCGCAGCACCTCTCGTCCTGTCTCTGGATTGAGAAGCACCATGCGTGCCGTTCCGCCAACCACCTTGTCAGACGTATTAGATACGCGTGCCGTGATGACGCCGCTGTCCGAAGTGCGTACGAAGCGAGGCACGTTGGGCTGAATCATGACAGTCTTGCTTGCCACAGCCGTAGCCGAAATCATGCCGTTGTTCATCTCCTTGTCGTGTGCCAAGCCGTACATCTGCCACGTCGTCACACTTTCAGGCAGCGTAAAGCGCAGCGATACGTTGCCCTTCTCGTCAGTCAGGAGTCCCGGCATGAAGAAGGCTGTCTCGTTGAGGTTCTCACGCACTTGTGACGAAGCCTTGCCGCCTTCCTCTGCACCGGCATCGCCAATAGCGCCATTCGCTGCCGACGATTCAGTAACCGACTCCTCCTCTGCCCTTTCCATCTTCATATTGGCTTTGACAGAAGAAAGTTCTACGGCATCCATTTTAGTATCATAATCCCTCGATTGCTTTGAATACATCAGCATAGGACGACCGTATGCCAATACCTCACCGTATCCGGCACTAATACTGAAACCGATGAAGCGGCTATAATCCAGACCCGGTTCGCGTAGGAAGCGCATCGGCATCTCGCCGTATGCGAAGAGTTCTTTGTTAGCCACGCCTCTCCATGTTATCCAAGGCACGTTCACGTACGTAGGAAGTGAGAAATGGATGTTATGATTGCGTATTTCGTCGAGCGACTTGTCGTACATCATGGCAAGCAACTGTGCGTGTGCCGGCTTTCCGTCGGGACGTGTTACGTTGAGCGTCCATGTCTCGCGCTGTCCCGGTGTGAGGCGGTCGCGGAATGTGGTCCACTTAAGGTTCAGCCTGGTGTCGGGAAGCGGACGTTCTATGCGAGCCGTATGAACATACGCCTTGCCGTTCTTCACCCACGCCACTGCTATAGCCACGCCGTCGCCCCACTCTTCCTTATAGGTCACGGCACGTGTGCGCATCTCGTTATGCAGGTCGGCTTGTCCCTGCTCTATTATCTTATTGCCGGACACGATGGTGTAAACCACGTGCTGCACGTCGTCGGACGAACCCACCTGTATGTATACGGGCGAACCGTCTGAAGGGAACTGCTCCGAAGAGAGATAGAACCAGTCGTGGGTCGGCATCGGCACCCTGCGGTCGTCGAGCGTAAACACCACGTACGACGTGGTAAGCGTATCTGTTCCGCAGACGGCTGTCAGCCTGTGACTGCCTGAGGTAAGCGCAGCCTGACTGAGCTTTGCTGCCTCGTTGGCGGCACACTCATACTTCACGCCGTCAACGGTATAGACCACATTGCCCTTGATTGGCTCGCCGGCGTTGTTGCGATAAGCGAAGGTTACGGTATGCAGGCTGTCGCGGAGCGACTTGGCTGGCAAGTCGCAGGTAAGAATCGTAGGATGGTCGCTGAACGGCAACGACATCTCGCCATAGCGTGTCTCGCCTGTGGCATCGGTCACGTCAGCCGTCACGTCGAAGGCATAATAGCGTCGCGGATGTTCATCGTAGGTGTAAGGCACGCGTATCGGCACTCTTACCGTGAACATTCCGTCGTTATCGGTCATGATGGTGTCGCTTACTATCTTCTCTGCGGCATCAGCCTGACTGGCTGCGAATCGCCAGAACATGGCAGGCCGACGGATTACGCTTACTGCCACCTTTGCTCCCTGTACTGGCACTCCGGCAAATGTCTTGGCATAACACTTCACGCTGACCGTGTCGTCAGCGGCATAGCGTGTCTCCGCCTTGCCCATCTCCACCTTGAACGTCGGTCGCTTATATTCCTCCACTGAGAAGCGCACGTAGCTGCCACCCTTGTCAGTCTGCACCGTGTACGTGCCGTTCAGTCCGCCCTGTGGCAGAACGAAGTCGGCTGCTGCCATACCATATTCGTCTGTGGTAAGCGTACGTGTTGCCACTTCCTTATGGTTGGCGTCGCGGAGCGTGAGAGTAAGATTCTGTCCGTCAAGCACGCCACCCGTATAGTTGCGGTTGTCATACTTATACATCATAGCCGCCACGTGCACGGTCTGTCCAGGGCGATATATGCTTCGGTCGGTATAGAGCGACGTGCGTGTCACCTCCGACTTGTTGTTGTAATAATAGAAGCGACCTGCCATAGGCGTACGCGGGAAGGCGCATTCCTTATCTGTATATACGCGGTAAGCCACGGGATTGGTGCGTCCGTATTCGAGGACCGCCTCTCCGTTGGCGTCGCACGTAAGCGTCTTCACTTCATGGTCCTTACCGTTCTTGTCCACCGACATCACCACGTCCACCTTGGCGTTCGCCACGGCTGTTCCTGTCGTGGCGTTGAGCACCACGAAGCGTGTCTTGTCGCCAGGCAGCGGCTGCACCACGGGATAGACATTGCATACGCGGAGCAGACTTCTCTGCACGGGTATGCTGACGTTGTCCGTCGACATCTCCACAAGATACATGCCCGAACGCAGTCCGCTTATCTCCAGCGTGTCGCGCAATGTGCGGTAAGCTGGCTGTCCGACGTATCTGCGTACGTCCGTATAAGGCTGTTCGTCCGTTACGATATGGCGGCGCAGACGTGCATAGTCGGCGTCCACGTTGGGATTGAGCTTTGTAGTGCCGTCAATGTCCAATCGGCTCACAGTCAGCTTCAGCTCGCCCACGTTGTTCACTCCCATCACCACCACCTTGCGCGGCACGTCAGGAAGCGCCAGCTCGCCTCCAAGCGAGGCATGGAAGGAAGGAAGCGTCAGGCGGCGCTGTGCGTTGCGCAGGATGTTCATGCGAGGCCATGCTCCCCACTTCATGAGGGCATAGTTGATGTAGTTCATCTTGTCGTCCTCCGTCACGTCCTCCGCGCTCTCCATGTAGGAATATCTCTCTATTGCCACCTCGCCACAAACCACGAGGTCTGAATATTCATGTACGAGCGAGTCGAGCGACATGATGAACTTCGACTTCTTCACTCTTCCCTCGTCGCCGTCCTTACGGTTGTCGCAAACAATCTGCAGGGCAGTAAGGCATGCTGCCTCACGCTTGCCGTGCGAAGCATAATAGTCGTGCATGCCACGATAGTCTTCGGCACGCATTCCGATTACGTGGAGCATGTCGTCATAGAAGTATTTCGAGTCGTCGCCGTCTTTAACGAACGGGTCGTAGCCTGTGCAGTAAGCCTTTGCCAGCTCGTCAGGACAGGTCATCGACTTGGCGTAATATTCCTTCGAGAGGCGTGCGGCATCCTCCACGGCTCTCTCGTTATCGGCATACACCTCGCCGAGAACCGACTGATAAATGGCTGCCAAAACCTTGTCGCCACTTGCCACAGCCGCCTGTTCGTACTGCCTGATGCGATCAATCTCCGTATCAAGCGAGTCATTCGAGACATCAACGGTATACTGCGCCGACAGCACCTGCGCCTTCAGCAACTGTCCGTAGGCGCGTTCGCTCTTCGCCTTTTCGGAAATCTTGCCCAGCACCTCAAGGACAGTCTTGGGATGATCCTTTGCCCTTGCTGCGTCATATTTCTTCCAAAGCGACGTATATGAGTCTGCCATTGCTGCCAGAGGCATCACAACGGCGAATATCATTGAAAGTATTCGTGCATTCTTCATATTCTTTGCTTTTAACGATTTTCTTACATTATATATATGCAAAGATACGACATTTATCTGCTAAATCATCATTTATAACGACATTTATCTGCCAAAACATTGTGGTATCGCATAAATTTCGTAACTTAGCAACGCACAACCTAAGCCTAAGTTTATGAACATACTACACCGTAACATACAATCCTCCCACAGGACGCACGCCGCCATTACGGCTGTCCTGTTGTTTGTCGCAAGCTTCCTCATGCTGTCATGCGACAACGAAGACGACTCGTTTCCCGTTTATCCCATCAATCGTCCCAACGCCTTGGTGACGGTAAAGCCTGACAATAGCGGCACGAGATTTATGATGCAGCTGGACGATTCCACCACCATAAACGCCGTGAACATCCAGAAGGCACCTTACGATAAGGAAGTGAGGGCTTTCGTAAGCTTCCGTATGCTGACTCCGCCAGACAAGCGCCGCCATTACGATGTCTACGTCAACTGGATGGACAGCATTCTCACCAAGCCGATGAGTGCGTACGTGGAAGCGGGTCAGCCTGCCGCATACGGAGAAGATCCCGTGGAGATTCTTAGGGAATGGACTGTCGTGGAGGACGGCTACCTCACCATTCATTTCCGTACTCAATGGGCTGCCAACAACACGCCGCACATCGTAAGGCTCGCCCCTACTGACAACACCACCCCCTACGACCTCACTTTCTATCATGACGCGCAGGGCGTGAAGGGCGGCTATTGGGGTGACGGCATCGTGGCGTTCCGCCTCAACGACCTGCCCGACACCAACGGCAAGACGGTGGAAATGACGCTAAGATGGACTTCGTTCGGAGGAAAGAAGTCCACAACTTTCAAGTATACTACAAGAAAAGGCTCGACGCAAATAGAAGGATTGTGCTATGCGGCGAGCGGTCAGTTCGAGAAAGCCATTCGATAAGCCAGAAAACTCTGCACTCCCCCTCTCATTGCGAGGAACACTAAGAAAGCCAGCCATAGGGCGTGGTTTTGCAGCGTCGTGTGCAGCAGAGCGTAGACGAGGAAGAAGCTGATGGCGGCTATGGCTGAGGAAAGCAGCATGCCGCGGGTTGCCGTAACGCCGATGAACACGCCGTCCCATACGAAGGCTGCCATGCCGCAGAAGGGAATGGCGGCAGCCCAAAGCAGGTAAGACGATGACGCGCCCACCACCTTTGCGTCGTCAGTAAGCAACGACAGAAAGCCCTCGCCTCCGAAGGCGTAAACGGCAGTATAGACAGCGGAAAGGGCTATGCCCCATCGGAAAAGCCTGCCGATGGTACGACTGAATTCAGCCTTATTGCCCGCTCCGTAAAGCCTTCCGCACAACGCTTCGCCAGCATAAGCGAAGCCGTCCATCACGTAAGAAAACAGCGTGAAGAGCTGCATGAGAAGCGTGTTGACAGCAAGCACAACGGCTCCGTAGGAGGCTCCTGCGGAGAGAAAGAAGAAGTTTACGGCTACGAGAAACAGCGTGCGGAGGAATATGTCGCGATTGACGGCAAAGAACCGCTTCAGCGCGTCCGCCTCCATTATCTCCCTCCAGCATATCCTATGGAAAAGGCGTGCGCCATAGGTGCGTGTCCATAGCCATGCCGACACGATTATGCCGGCATACTGCGCCACCACCGTGCCCATAGCCACACCTTCCACCTTCATTCCGAACACATAAACAAACGTGAAGCTGGCGATGATGTTCACGACGTTCTGCATTATGGAAATCATCATCGGCAGCCTCGTGTTCTGCATTCCTACGTACCATCCCGTCAGAGCGTAGAGGCTCAGCATGGCGGGAGCTCCCCACACGCATATACAGAAATAGCGCCATGCCATGTGGCTGACGCTGTCCTCCGCCCCTACCATCCAGATGGCAAGGCGTCCTATGGGCAGCTGCAGAACGAGGATGGCGCAGGCTATGGCAAGTGCCACGGACATGCCTCGTGCCATAATCATAGCCACTCCTTTAAGGTCGCGGCGTCCGAGCGCCTGTGACGTCATGCCACTCGTGCCCATGCGAAGAAATCCGCAGAGCCAATAGATGACGTTGAAAATCATGCTGCCCACTGCCACGGCAGCTATATATACGGCATCGCCCATGTGTCCGGCTATTGCCATGTCCACAATGCCAAGAAGCGGTACCGTCACATTAGAGATAATGGACGGTACCGCTATGCGCAGTATTTTACTGTCTGTATTGTTCACAAATTATTTACTTTAAAGGCTCGAAGCCCTCACCGAATACGCCGTGGCAGAACGTCTGCGAAACCACAGCGTTGGGGTCGATGGCCTTGATTACACGCAACACCTCCTGCGACTCGTACTTACGTGTCAGCACCACGAGCATATCCACTTCGGCTTTGCTATACCATCCCTTGCCTTCCACGAGCGTTACGCCGCGGCGCACGTCCGTATTGATGCTGTCGGCAATCTCCTGATACTTCTTTGAGATTATGAGGAACTGCACGGTCTGGCGTGCACCATTGATGACGTAGTCGCAGCAGATGGTGGCTACGAGCGTAAACGCCACACCATAGACAATCTTCTCCGTGCTGTTGAAGAGAAGGTAAGAAGAGCAGATGATGGTGCAGTCAACGAACTGCATGGCGCGTCCGAAACTCATATTGAAGTACTTATTGAGCAGGACGGTGATGATGTCCGTACCTCCAGTCGATCCGTTATGCGAGAAAACCAAGCCGAGACCGGCACCACACATCGCACCGCCGATCAGCACGTGCATGAACGTGTCCTTGCCAGCCGTGATAATCGGGTTGGCAGCGAAGAACGGCTGCAGGATGCCGACGAAGAAGAGCAGGATGCCCACACCGGTAACCGTACGGACGACGAACTGCAGGTTCAGCGCCTTAAGGGCGATAAGAAGAAAGGTGCAGTTGAGTATGAGAAGCGAAATCCATGTCTGGATATTCGTCGCATAATAGATAAGCGCCGCTATACCTGACGCACCACCCATAACCACTCTCTCCGGAAGGATGAAAGCCGTGTAACCGACCGAATAGGAAAGAATGCCTAAAACTATAAAGAATATGTCTTTATAGCGGTCAAAGAGGCTTCGACGAGTCGACAATGTTTTTTCTCCCATGATTTGTTTAATGAATAATAGTTGCTGTAACTTTATTAGTTCTACATAGTATCCAAAAAGGATTGTCCACAAAGGCGTGTCTTCAATGGATGTGCAAATTTATATAATTCTTTTCAATTCCACAACAAATAACGACCTTCTTTATCTCATAACACCAAATATCCTTCTTACCACGGTTTTGAAAGCTCCAAAACAAGCATGCAAATATCGTACTTAGAGTAAAAACATGTTACAAAATAAAAATTGATTTTAGAGTTCTGATTTGCTGTTTTTACGGTATTCTGCTGTGCTGACAGCACCCACGATTAACGTTAAAGCCTCTTTTACACTCTGATAGTGGCACTGTCAGAGCGCAAAAGAGGCTTTGTTGTATGACAACAGTAAAGGTATTGGAGTGTAAAAGTGGCTCTATAGCAGAAAAAAACGGCACATTTGCGAGTCTTATTTCATAACGCTTCGCCAAAGAGCTGCATAACACACTGTGTACAAACAAATTAGCTACGAACGCTCAAAACTCAAGAATTTCGCACCAAAGATTTTGTTGTGCGCCGGGCTCGCACTCCTGGCGATTAGAAATGCAAATATTGTAACGGACAGCATGCCCATAATCACGCCCTACAAACTATACTTGTGGCTCCTTTCATATCTTTTTACAAAAATATAGGGGGGGGGGGAAAGCTTGCATGGTATTACAAAAATATGTAAATTTGCGACATTTAAACACCAAACAGTCGAATATTAACGATAAACTTTTGCTTATGAATATCATTGTAAGACGCACTCTATTTTCAGCCAGTATCCTTTCCTTAATGCCGATAATGGCAAATGCCCAAACAGACAAAGATTCAGTTAATTATGACTTGAAACTTGACACGGTGCATGTTACTGCCCGCCGCCCTATCATAAAAACGGAAGGCAGCAAGGACATCGTGCATGTGAAAGGCTCTTACCTTGGTAAGCTGGGCAACCTCGGCAACATGCTCGTTGCCACACCGGGCATCTCTACTGTGGGACAGAACATGTATGAGGTGGTGGGAAAAGGTGCACCTAAATATTATGTGGACGGACGCGAGGTGACATCACAAGACATTTTCAAGACCATAAAAAGCAGCAACATCGACCGTATTGAGATAGAGCGTGAGCCGGGAGGAAAATATCCTGCCGGCACTAATGCCGTCATCAACATCATCACCATCCGTCCTCTTACAGACCGCATTTCGCTCGACTTATACAATACGGCAACCTTCAAGCGCAAGGTGTCGGACAATCCCTCGTTCGAATTCAAGGCTAACAAAGGAGTATGGACATCCAGCCTGACATACGACTATGGGACATACGGCAACCTGAACAAGGAAACTTATTTTACAGAAATCGCACATCCCGACTACACCTTCCGCTCGGACGAAAGCAATAACAACTATATGAGGTCGTTCTCTCATACGGTGACATTTGCCAACGACATAAACTTCAGCCCCAACCATAGGCTCAGTCTGGTATACAACTATGCCCACGAAAAGGAACACACAAACGACACCGAGACGCTGACATACAAAGACAGGACCAAGACCACATTAACGGATGTGATAAGGAAGGAAGACAACCTCTCCAACCAGAACACCTTCTCTATGTCTTATGCCGGAAAGACGGGAAAAAACTCGTACCTGTTTTTATCCGCCGACTATTCCATCATTGACAATGACACAAAATACACAAGCGACGAGACAAACAGGCAGACACTATACAACAACTACTCACTTACCAATAACGATGGCAAATATAATCTTGCTACCGTAAACCTGGCGTATAATTTCGCTTTGCCATACAAAATAGGTGCGGAGACTGGAGGAAGATACTATAACACACACCATTCTCTCCACTACGCCACGTCCAACAAGATGGCGACAAACGACCAACAATCCAACCATCAGGTTCTGGACGACAATGTTTCTGCCGCATACCTGACCTTACAACGATCATGGAAGAACGTATGGGCAAGCATCGGCGGACGCTATGAATATTCTGACACCAAAATAAACATTGACACGAAAAGCAACAGCTATAAAGCCGCTCGACACACATCAGACTTTCTGCCTTCAGCATCGGTAGTATGGACACCAAAGCAAGGTCTGCGTTTCCAAGCTCATTATAACCGCAGCATACAACGCCAAGGATATATGGGACTGGTGCCATTCTCCGTATACAAGGATTCACTGTCATACACAAGTGGCAACACACAGCTGTTACCTGGCTATACGGACACCTATTCGTTTTACACAACATGGAAGAGCCTGACACTCGGTTTCATATATAGTCACACCACCAACGAGATAAGCAACGTGACATACAACCCGGACCAGAACACGGACATCGTATGCGAGATGCCACTGAACATGAACAATTCTGACTCATATCAGATATTCGCTTCATACAGAAAATCATTCGGCAAGCTGTTTTTCAGCGGAACGGCAAGCATGCGTATTCCACGATTCAGCTATGAATATCTCGGACAGAAGTGCAAGGCAAGTAAAGTAAGCTGCTCAGGCAACGCCAATCTGAGCTATTTCATCAGTTCTCATTTCACGGCATTCACAAACTTCAGCTTTCAAAGCTATAACGAACGACTGAACCGCGTACAGAAAGCCGCCAACAACTGGATGGCAGGATTGCAGGCAAATCTCCTCGATGACTGTCTTTCCATATCATTGACGTTTACGGACATCCTGCACAAAGCCAACTATAACAACTTGGACTATCGCTATATGAACACACGCGAGGGCACATACGGCAGCAACGACATGCGCGGAATAAGCCTGTCGCTCTCATACAGCCTGTTCAATCAGGATCTGAAAGTGAAAGGTTCACGTAACGACCAAGAGGTAATAAACAGAACAATGTAAGAGCTGTTGTAGGATCATTCTCAGACTTCCTTCACACCGGCACTCCCCTTCAGATACATATAGTCGTTAAGGACGGTGCGGAGGAAGTCTGCGCTGTCGGCGGGCTGGCTGTCCTTCGGAAGAGCGAGCACCCGGCAGACCTTTGCAGCAAGCACGTCAAGACGCTTGTCGCTAATCTTCGAGTCGGGAGCTACGGCACGGCGGATGATGTCTGCCTGACGCGGCTTCAGCTTTGTGGCTGTGGCGTAGGTGGGACGGAAGTCGCGGCGGGCATAGTCGAACTCGCTGAGAGAGATGCGCATGCGCGACATATCCTCCTGCCGAATAACCATCGTGCCGGCGGCAAGGTCGCCGAGACGCTGACGGCGCTTCGTACACATTATCACCACAAGACCCATACAGCCCATGTATATGTCGACGATTTCGCAGACAAAGCGTAACAGCAGGGCACCTGACGTAGGCGACGATCCGTCAGCCATCACCACACGCGTCTTCATCACATACTTGCCTAACGTCTGACCGTCAAACAGCAGTTCGGAGAGAAACGTGTAGGTGAAGATGGGCATCAAGAGGATGATTACGCAAAGCACCTCGAAGAACGTGTCGTCACCAATGCCTGATTTGTCCAGGAAGAATAAGGCAAAGTAAGTGTAAGCCACCAAAACAACGGCGTCAATTATGCGTGCGAAGATGCGATCGCCGACCGTGGCTGGTGTCTGTTCTATGCAAACAAAGTTTCCAGTAGTTATATCTGACATTTTTCTTTACTTTTTGTTTGCAAATTTAATATTTTTATTTAAATTTGTCCACTCATTAACCACAAATTATCATCACATTGCAATGAACGAACTGTCCTTCATTCAGAAAAACATAGAAAAGTGGGAACATGTGGAGATAATGGCGCAGGACCTGTCGGAGGAAACGCCCGACGACATCGCCGACGCTTACACCGAAATAACCTCTGACCTCGCCTTCGCCTACACTCACTTTCCCTCGGCACGCATCACGCTCTACCTGAACAATCTGGCGGCTGTCCTACACAACGCCATCTATAGGAACAAGCGAGAGAAGCGGTCGCGCATGCTGACGTTCTGGACGCGCGAGGTGCCGAAGACGATGTATGAGGAGCGGCGCCTGTTGCTCGCCTCGTTCATAATCTTCATCGTAAGCGTGCTCATCGGCATAGCATCGCAGGCAGCCGAGCCCGACTTCTGCCGCATCATCCTCGGCGACTGGTATGTGGAGCGCACGCTTGACAACATCAGCAACGGCATGCCGATGGCAGTATATGACGGCGGTTCGGAGAGTTCGATGTTCATGGGCATAACGCTTAACAATATCGGCGTGGCGTTCCGCATCTTCGCCTTCGGACTGCTGACGAGCGTCATGTCAGCCATAATGCTCTTCTATAACGGCATAATGCTTGGATGCTTCGAGGCGTTCTTTGCGCAGCACGGACTGTTGGGCGAGTCGCTCGTGGCTGTCTTTCAGCACGGCACACTCGAGATTTCAGCCATCATCGTGGCTGGCGCCGCCGGACTTGCCATCGGCAACGGCTGGCTGTTCCCCGGTACATACAAGCGCCTCTACGCCTTCCGCCGCGGAGCAAAGCGCGGACTGAAGATTGTGGTGGGCACGGTGCCCGTCTTCATTGTGGCTGGATTCATCGAAGGCTACATCACGCGCCACACCGAAATGGCGCTCAGCATCAGGCTCGGCATCATAGCCCTCTCACTCGCTTTCGTTGTGGGATATTACATTGTGCTGCCACATTATCTATATAGTAACAAACAATAAAAAACATAAAGACCATGGGATTCATCAAACACCAGATTTCTCCGTTCTTCCGTCGCAGAAAGTTCAGCGACAAGTTCAGCGACACCACCGACTTCATCACAGCCAACTGGCGTCCGCTGCTGAAGATGCTCACCATCGCCATTCTGCCCGTCTGCGCAATACAGGCGCTTAGCCTCAACAACCTGACATCCATGATGTACGGCGAACTCGCTTCCGACAGCGACGACACGATGGGCATACTCGCCGGATTCGGACTCAATTACGGCGCGACGATGATATTGGGTATGATAGCCTCGCTGTTCCTTATCAGCATCGTCTATGCATTAATGAAGCTCTATCATGCCACCAACGAGGACGGCACGCCCGTAAATGAGGACCTCACGAAAATGACGTTCAAGGAATTTCTGCCTTACGCAAGACGACAGATGGGAGCGGCATGGAAGAGCGTCTTGGCATTCATGCTGTTCTTCGTCGTAAACATATTACTGGTGGTAGCAATCATAGCTGTGCTTCAGGCTGCCAACATCGGAGTCTTCATGATACTCTTCGCATGGTTCGTCGCCTTGATTCCGCCTGCCATGCTGCTGATTCCCGTCTATTCGTTTGAGCCAATCGGTTTCTGGGCAGGAATGCGCAAAGCCTTTGTCTACGGATTCAAGACATGGGGCGGCATCGTTGCCATCACTTTCGTCGTCAGCTTAATCACAAACGTCATTTGCGGTTTTCTCTCCGTTCCTTATATGCTGACGGCTATGGCAAAAGCTTTTTTGGTGATAGAAAACTCAGACGGGTTTTCTTTCGTAAACTCCACATGGTTCAGCCTCATCTCTTATCTGTCAGCCCTTCTCTATATTTACGTCTGTTATGTAGGCTATTCTGCATTACTCATTGCCATAGCTTATCAGTACGGACATGCATGCAGCGCTCTCGACATCGACAACTTTGACCACGAAGATAAAGACTTCGACGACTTCGATAAAGACGCCACCAACGAAGACAATTTTTAAACAATGACCGACACACTCATAGTTGACTCACTCCGCCTGGCACAATGGCGCACCCAACCCGAATACGGCTACGACTCGGAGTTTAAGGGTTCTGACTTCTCGCTGATGGATTGGTTGGCGAGCCAGATAGATACGCTCTTGCAGGAACTGTTCGGCAGTCTGTATGTGGGCGAAATGGGCAAGGCTGTGATTTACGTGCTCGGCTTCTTTGCCATCGCCACCATCATCGGCGTCACGTTCTATCGCCACCCCGAACTGCTGCGTCTGCGCCGCAAGGAAAAGCAGGACACAGACTATACCATTGAGGAAGACACCATCTACGGCATCCGCTTTGACGAAGCCATCGCCGAAGCACGATCACGAAAGGAATATCGCGAGGTGGTGCGTCTGACTTACCTCAAGACGCTGCGTGCGCTGAGCGACGCCGACCTCATACACTGGATTCCGTCGAAGACTCCGTTGCAGTACGTGGCAGAATATGAAGACCATCATCTGCGACACACCACAATGGTGTTCGTACGCGTAAGATACGGAGGCTTTGAGGCAACTGAGGAGATGGCGGACGAGATGACAGAGGACAACCGTGCCATAGAGGCGGACATTGCAGCCAAAGCCAAGGCTGAGAAAGACGAAGCTACGACTGAGAAAAACGAAGCCACGACGACGTCGGCTGACGAGAAAGGAGGCAAGGCATGAAGAGTTCGCGCTTATATATAATAGGTATAGTGGTGATGATAATCGTCTGCTTCGTCTTAGGGCAGCGCATGCCTCGCAATTTCACATGGAGAGCCACCTTCCATCCGAACGACCGCCAACCCCTCGGATGCTATGTCTTTGACAGCGTAATGGCGCAGACCATGCCACGTGGTTACGAGGCAAAGCGAAAGACGCTAAGCCAGATAGCTGCTGACACAGCCGACCGACATAAGAACATACTTATCGCAACAGAATATATCTCTTTCAACGAGATGGACATTCGTGCACTGAGAAAGCTGCTGAAAGGCGGCTGTCATGTGATGATGGCATATTGCGACACGCAAGACGGCTGTTACTCCGACTCCATCCTCGCCTACGACTACGGACTTTACGCCTATAACCTCACGCACTTCAACATACGCTACCTGAAGATGAGTCTGCGAAACAAGGAAGAGAACGCTTACGCCACGGTGAGTTGGGATGCGGACAGCCTTTATCCGCAACGCCATTATCGTATGTATACAAACATGATGTCAGGAACGGTTATCACGGACGACAGCCGTAAGGACAAAGTAAGTTACGACGTACTTGCCCAGAGAACCATCCGAACAAATCTACGCTATGACAACAGTGCGTTCTTCCCTGCAACGCTGGACACCATAAAGAAGAGACTGCTTGAGGAAAACACGGACATAAAAGTGGTGACAGCAACCGACTGCTATTACAGATTCAACCTTACGGAGAAAGACAGCGCGGACGTATGCCTGAATCTTGCCGTCACAAGGAAAGTGGGGAAAGGAAGGCTCACCATCGTAACGATGCCTTATCTATTTACCAATTACGGCGTATTGGCAAAGGAGTCGTCGCCGCTGACGATGCGACTGATGACGCAGATAAGCGACCGACCCGTCATCCGCACCACAAGCTATTCGCCAGACTATGACGGTTACGACGCTAAGATGTCGCCCATGAGGTATGTGTTGAGCCGGAAACCGTTGCGCGAGGCATGGTATCTGACGGCTTTCACGCTCCTCCTCTTCTTCATCTTCAAGGCCAGACGCCGCCAACGCGTCATACCCGTAATGACGCCGCCAAAGAATCATTCGCTGGAGTTTGCGCAGCTTATAGGCACCCTCTACTATCAGCGTGCCGACAACGCTGACCTTGTACGCAAGAAGACACGCTTCTTCGCAGAGCGCATCCGCTCAACGATGGCTGTGGACATCCTCGAGAGTGTGCTTAGCGAAGACACCGTATTGACCGTCGCCCGTAGGACGGGAATGAAAGAGAAGGAGGTGGAGGACATACTCAAAAGACTCCGAATGGACTACTGTACGGAGGGCAACATTGACGACAAGGAAATGAAGTGGGCCATTGACACCATCAATGACCTGACGGAAAGGATTTGAAAAACATTCAGAAACAACTAAAAAGACAATGGAAACAAGAACTGACCTTACTGCCTTTGCCGCCAAAATCGGCGAGGTAAGAAAACGCATAGCCGACGTCGTTGTCGGACAGACAGAAGCCGTGGACATGCTTCTCACGTGTATAATAGCTGACGGACACGTACTGCTGGAGGGCGTACCGGGAGTGGCGAAGACGCTCCTCGCCCGTCTGATGTCGCGCCTCATCGACGCTCGCTTCTCACGCATACAGTTTACGCCAGACCTTATGCCGAGTGACGTTCTCGGTACGTCGGTGTTTAATATGAAGACGCAGGAGTTCAGCTTTCATCCCGGTCCTGCCTTCGCCGACATAATCCTCGCCGACGAGATAAACCGTGCACCGGCCAAGACGCAGGCGGCGCTCTTCGAGGTGATGGAGGAACGACAGGCCACCATCGACGGCACGTCATACAAGATGGGCGACGTATACACCATCATCGCCACCCAGAACCCGATAGAGCAGGAAGGCACTTACCGTCTGCCTGAAGCACAGCTCGACCGTTTTCTGATGAAGATAACAATGGGCTATCCTTCCTTGGACGACGAGGTGGAGATATTGCGCCGACACAACGAGCATACGTCCTTCGCACGACTGGAGGACGTGGAGCCTATCATCACGAAGGAGGAGCTTACGGAGTTGAGAAAGATGATGGACAGCGTGGTGGTGGACCCCTCGCTGCTGCGTTACATAGCGCAGATAGTGGGCGAAAGCCGCGAGTCGGCAGCAGTGTACGTGGGCTGTTCGCCGCGTGCTTCGGTGGCAATGCTAAATTGCGCCAAGGCGTACGCCCTCATCGGAGGTCGCGACTTCGTGGTGCCCGACGACATCAAGACCGTGGCACCTTACATCATGCAGCACCGCCTGCAGCTTACAGCAGAGAGCGAGATGGAGGGCTTCACGCCCATAGCCGTAGCACATAAGCTTATAGATAAGGTGGAGGTGCCGAAATAAAGAAAACGTATAAGGTATGTTTCTGACCAACCGATTTTATGCCATCGCCGTGGCAACAATCATCCTGCTTGCCTCAGGCAATTATTTCCCGCCGCTCTATGCGGTGGGCAGGATGCTCATGTGGCTGCTCTTCATTGCCACGGCGGCAGACATCGTACTGCTATATTATCGCCGGCACATCTCAGCCTACCGTCAGATAGCCGACCGCCTCTCCAACGGCGACGACAATCAGATAAGGCTGCGCGTGGAGAGCAACTGTCCGTTCGGCTTACGGCTTAACATCATCGACGAGATACCGTTCGTATTCCAGCGCCGCGACATCAGCTTCCGTCTGCGCCTTGCAGCCCGCGAAGCCAAGACCGTAGTCTACAGCCTCCGCCCCACCCGACGCGGCGTTTACGGTTTCGGACACATCCGCGTGTTCGCCTCGTCGCCGCTCTGCCTCGTGGAGCGCCGCTTCACGTGCGGCAAACCCACGGACACGAAGGTCTATCCTTCTTATCTCATGCTCCATAAGTATGAGGTTCTCGCCATAAACAACCGCCTTACGGAAATGGGCATAAAGCGAATACGTCGCGCTGGTAACAACACGGAGTTTGAACATATAAAGGAATACGTGGAGGGCGACAGCTACCGGTCGCTCAACTGGAAAGCCTCAGCACGCCGCCATCAGCTCATGGTCAACGTCTACGAGGACGAGCGATCGCAACAGATAGTGTCTGTCATCGACAAAGGACGCTCCATGCAGCAGTCGTTCAATGGCATGACGCTCCTCGACTATGCCATCAACGCCTCACTCATGCTCGCCTACGTAGCCATACGCAAGGCAGACAAGGCAGGTCTGATATGCTTCTCCGACCATACCGACACCTTCATAGCTCCGTCACGCCGCCACGGTCAGATGGAAAGGGTGCTCGACGCGCTCTATTCTCAAGAGACACGTTTCGGCGAGAGCGACTTCAGCGACATGCTGTCCGTGGTCAGCCAGCGCCTCTCCAAGCGTTCGCTGCTCGTGGTATATACCAACCTCACGTCTCTTCAGGCTATGGAGAGACAGCTGCCTTACCTTCTCCAGCTGAACATGCGCCACCGCCTCCTCCTTGTCTTCTTCGTGGACAATGAGAAGACCGACTTCCTGCGCCGCAAGCCCAAGACCACGGAGCAGTATTATCAGCATGTCATAACGGAGAAGATGGTGAACGAACAGCGCCTCATCGTCTCCAAACTAAGACAACGCGGCATCATAAGCCTACTAACCACGCCCGAACGACTCTCCATCAACGTGCTCAACAAGTATCTGGAGCTGAAGGAGCAGCAGGCTATTTGAGAGTTGAGGGTTAGGAGTTGAGAGTTGGGATTTGAGAGTTAGGAGTTGGGAGTTTATAATATAAAATTGAGGGTTGAGAATCATGATAACTCACAGCTATCAATTCTCAACCCTCAACAAAAATAAAAATCACGTTATCTTATCACTTCTTGTTCCAAGAACCGTCTATGATGACCGGAGCAGCTGGCAGATATCGGTCTGGAGAGAATTTCTCCGGATTGAGTATGGCAGCTCTTGTGGTATAATTAACTCTTCCAAGGCCCTTGCCTTCCGCTTTCAGCTTCTTTGCCTTAGCTTGCGCAGCAAGGTCGAAGTTTACGAAATCCTCGTAAGAATACTGATAGTCAGGCTCCGAGAGTGTCATTACGCGCTTGTAGATTATCTCGCGCGACGGAGCGTTGAAGCCACAATCGTTGTACCTCATCATACTGTTTTCCGTTGGTCTGTAACAGCCATTGCCGTAAAGGAAAGCTCCCTCGTAGTAGCCTATGTTCTCTGAAGCATAGCGGTTGTCGCTAACAAATACGTTCCAGACATTGCCTTCACCCTTACTGTAATCCACATTCATGCTCCATTCCTTCGCGTGCCTTTCGTCAAGAACGGCCTTCTGCTCGTCGGGAAGAGTCAGATATTCGTTGCCCGGTTCCACGTACTCATCCGCAAGATGTGCCAATCCATGACCACCGGCCTCATGGTTTAAGACAGTAGACACACCGTCCATACAATATGCAACAAACGAACCGTCTTCATACATATTTGTTACGCTGCGGTCTACGGCGGCGTTGGCATTATACACCACCACAACCATAGCCTTGTCAGCATCGTCACCAATGGCATTCTTAGCATATTCGAAGGCTTTGTCATTGTCTTTATCTATGGCATGCTTGGCGTCAGGTGCGAATTCGGCATTAGGCGAAACCGCTTTCACAGCCTTCACCGTGAATCGGTCGCGCAAAGAGCTGTAAGGCTCCACAGCAAAGAACTGCTCCATAGCCTCATGCATCTTATCCATATATGTATTATCAGCCATCGATTTGTCGACAAAACCGTCACCCATAAACACCAGGTCGATGCCTTCACCTCTGGTGGCTTGCTGCATGATTTCCACCTTTCCGTCCTGGCTATAGTCAGTGGATGTGTAGTATTCCGTATCTTCTATCTTTCCGAAATACTCCTCCAGGAACGGGATTATTTCACTGTATCCGCGGGTAAACGACTGGAACACTATATCGCCATTTCCGTCTACGGCATAAACCGTCGGTGAACCACCATACAAACGGAAAGCTTCTATACAATGTTCGGCATCCACAGAACAATTACTCCATAGAATCTTGTTGTCTTCTATGTATTTCAAGTATTCGTCTTCATCCACACAAGGAGTGGCATTAGGGCAGAGAGAAGAGAGACCTAATATCTCAAGTCCCTTGTCATGCAGTTGGCTGTAAGCAGGAATCAATTTCTTGAGAAGAGCTTCTGACATCGGACACCATGACTCCCAATATAATAATAAGGTGAGCCGGTTCTTGGCAAAGTCAGCATTAGAATGCACATTGCCGTCTAAATCCACCAAACTGAACTCCGTCATCGGAATCTTCTTGTTTTTCCAGTAATCAAAGTAATCCTGTTCAGGTTTGGCAATAGGCAATGCAGCGAAATTCAACCAGAAATCAGGGAAGCGCTCATGCTTCTCTGCCCATTCCGGCACACGCCAATCATCCAAAATTCCGCAGAAACGAAGCCAAGTATTGCCATGTGCGTAAGACATCAAATCCGACCACGGGTGCTCAGGTAGCGGTCCGTCATCAATGGAAGACTTGTTGAATCTGAACATCAATCCTTTAAGTCTGTTAAGACATTCAGGTAATTTGCCTGTGATAGCATTACCTTCTATCTCTAAATACTCCAAGTTCTTCAGCTTTGAGAAGGCTTCTGCAGGCAATTCACCGACCAGATTATTATAATTCAAATTAAGGTGTGTAACGCATTCCACATTCTTATAATCTTCATCATTATAACTGCTTGTCCATATTCCATACCATTCATTCAACGGCTTGTCCGACCCCCAATTTGTTTTGTTGGTCCAGTTGTCGCCACCCAAGGCATGATAGATTTCCATCAGAGCCTCTCGTTGCTCTTCTTCTGATGTCTTGTATTTAGTTTCTACAATGCTGCTGATCTTTTCAAACTTATACTGATGAAGATCCTTCTCAGATTCGTCTATGTACTTTTTCACATACACTTTACCTTCGTTATTGACACCAACAGACAGTTTCCACTTATCTGGAATACCTACTATCACATGATCAGCTTGAGGATTCTGCTCGTCATAAATCTCGAAATGCTGACGCGCTATTTGCGCCATTCCATGCATTGCTATCATAAAGACAGCTGTCAAAAGGGTGATTAATCTTTTCATGACTTCTGTATTTTAATGGTTTGACGGTTGCCTGCCTTAATCATATAGATGCCGTTTGGCAAATCAGAGAGTTTGACGGTCGCTTTACCGTCGCTTCCTGCCTTTTGTTTTTTTACCAAAAGGCCGGCTACGCTGATCACACTTATGCGCTCGCCTTTGGTAAGGCCGCTTAAGACACAACCATTAGGAGTATACTCAACGAATACGTCGTCCTCCGTCGGCAATACGACACCATTGGTGACTTTGTCCTTGTCAACATCCACATAAACGAATCCGCTCATATCACTCGCCTTTATCAAGATGGGAGAGCAACCACTGCACGAAACCTTTATTTGGTCTGCCGTCTCAAAGTCGAAGTCAAGCTCCCTTTCCAGGCTTAGATATAGGTTGCCGCTCAGGGTGCGAAAGCAAAGCGCCTTAACCTTTTCCTGCGCCATAACCGAAGAAAAAGATGATCCGACTATGGCCAATGCTAATAAAACTTGTTTAACCATAATGTTTAGATTTAGTTTAATTATTCGTAAAAGACATGTTTTCTTTGCAAATATAAACATATTTTCCCTAACGACAAAGCAATCTTGCCTGTTACTTTAATATCTTTTAGTGTTTACATTTATATATAGAATAAAAAGAGTGGCTTTCTTATAGAGATTCAATGAGAACGAAAATGCCACTTTGACACCGTTAAGAGAATATCTATAAGAAATCAATTGCAGCAGAATAAGAAAAGTAGAGAATAAAGTAGGTTTTAGTTACAAAATGTATAAATCCATGTCTTTATTCCCTTTTACGTGAAATCATTTTGATGTTAATGTTTCTGAGATTTAGTAATTAAGCGAAGAAAAACATTAATTTATGAATAACAGTGACAGCAACACGATTACAAACAGCATCTGTTATAGACAGCGTGGAAGACGTAGCTGACATTAACGGCGGACTGAAGAAGGACAATCCAGTGAACATCGTGCCGGGAACAATGACTTTCGTAGGCGACGCATACAACACATCCTATGCTTCATACAAGGCTTACGCCACATACACTGCCACGGAAGACGCACAGCTGGTGATTACAACCGGAGCATATCTGGCTGAATCGACAACTGTCAACGGCAATAGAGTGGAGTCTGAATACAACAATAACATGTACGTGACGA
>ERZ1023873.11-NODE-11-length-140647-cov-87.582238_pt1 | contig 140647 bp, 101 predicted proteins | sample MGYA00380391_ERZ1023873 | MGnify/ENA primary metagenome ERZ1023873 (study PRJEB33179, sample SAMN07449006) | human gut metagenome | biome: Human-gut; feature: Human associated habitat; material: Faeces | host: Homo sapiens | place: India: Bhopal | collected...
GTCTAAAAAGAACATGTCTGCATGTCTTCTTGTCTAAAGAACATGTCTGCATGTCAAATCATCAGAACTTATTCCATTCCTTGATGGTTTCCACCGCACGGCGTACGATGCGGTTCTCCTCGTTCATGATGCGATAATACTCGTTCATGTCCCAGATGTCTCGGGCAACGAGAGCCTTCAGCTGCTGACGGAGCATGGGCATGGTCTTCTGCAGTTCGGCGTCGTCCTTCGGCTTGACGTTCGCCTTTGCAGCCTCAGCCATGATGCTGTCCGTAACGTAGGCAGGAATCTGGAAGTTGGCGTTGAAGTCATCGAAGGAAGCGTATTTCTGGCGAAGCTCCTTGCGATGCTCATCGGTGTAACGCAGAGTGGCGTTGATGACCAATGATCGGGCTACGAGGGCACGGTGGAGAGCCGTGAACTGTGTGGTGTCCAACGGCACGAAGTCGTCTGGCATGATGCCACCGCCTCCGTAAACCGTGCGATGACGGCGAAGCGTCTGGCACTTCAGCGAATCGGCGAAGCGGATGGAGTCGGCAGAATAAAGCTCGCCGTGCTTGAATCGCTTCTCGATATCATGGGCATAGTCCTCACGGTCGCCCTTCTCGTATGGCTTCTGGATGCATCGTCCGGCAGGAGTGTAGTAATGCGCAATGGTAAGACGAATCATCGAACCGTCCTCAAACTCTATCGGGCGCTGCACAAGTCCCTTTCCGAAGGAGCGGCGACCGATGACCGTGGCGCGGTCGTGGTCCTGCATGGCTCCCGTGACAATCTCCGCTGCCGAGGCAGAATACTCATTTATGAGGACGCAGAGCTTCAAATCCTGCAGCTTGCCGCCTCCGTCCGCCTTATATTCCATGCGATTCTGCGCCTTGCCCTCTGTATATACAATAAGGTCACCCTTGCGTAGCAACTCGTTGGCTATGTCGACGGCAGCCTTCAGATATCCGCCTCCGTTGTCCTGAAGGTCGAGGATAAGGCTCTTCATGCCGGCACGCTTCAGGGAGTCTGTGGCTGTGGCAAACTCGCCGTACGTCGTGGCACCGAACGAACCGATGCGGATGTAGCCCACGTGCGGACGAATCATATAATATGCGTCCAGCGTGTAGACGGGTATCTTGGCGCGGGCAACGGTGAAATGGAGCATCTCCTTCACGCCACGGCGCATGACACCAAGGCTGACCTTCGTGCCGCGCTTGCCGCGCAGACGGCGCATGATGTCAGAACGCTCCATCTTAACACCGGCTATGGTGGTGTCGTTGACGGTGATGATGCGGTCGCCGGCGAGGATGCCCACCTTCTCGGACGGACCCTTCGATACGGGCTGGATGACGAGGAGCGTATCGCTCACCATATTAAACTGGATGCCGATGCCGTCAAACGATCCCTGCAGTGGTTCGTTGAGAGCCTTCGTCTCCTTGGCTGTGGTGTATGAAGAGTGAGGATCGAGTCCCTTGAGCATGCCGCGTATGGCGTCCTCCACAAGCTTGTCCTCATTAAGCGTGTCGACGTAAAGACGATTGATGGCAAGCTCGGCAATCTGCAGTTTACGCAGCGGATTGTCGTGCTGTGCCGAGGCAATGGCTGCCACAAGCAGGGGCAGCATAAGAAGAATGTATTTCAGTCGTTTCATTTTTTACTCATTAAAATGTAGGAGGAAATCATAAGCTTAATCATTTAAAATCTCCTCCTCGGGCAAGTCCTCCTCCACGACAAGATTGTCGATGATGAAGTTCTGTCGTTCCATGGTGTTCTTTCCCATGTAGTATTCGAGGAGCTTCTGCACCTGGTCTGTCTTGTGCAACGTCACCTGCTCAAGCCTCATGTCGGGTCCGATGAAGTGAGCGAACTCGTCGGGCGAAATCTCACCAAGACCTTTAAATCGGGTTATCTCAGGGTCAGGACCGAGGTCGCGGATGGCCTGCTGGCGCTCCTCCTCGCTGTAGCTGTAACGTGTGATGAAGTCGCTCTTGCGCTCCTTGCCCGTGAGACGCGCGTCAGCCTCAGCCACCACCTTCTTGTTCTTTATCTTCGTGCGTCGGTTGCGGACGCGGAAGAGCGGTGTCTGGAGCACGTAGACGTGTCCTTTCTTTATAAGGTCGGGGAAGAACTGGAGGAAGAAGGTGATGATGAGGAGGCGGATGTGCATGCCGTCGACATCGGCATCGGTCGCAACAATCACCTTATTGTAACGCAATGTGTCGAGTCCGTCCTCGATGTCAAGGGCTGCCTGGAGCAGATTGAACTCCTCATTCTCGTATACCACCTTCTTGGTCAGTCCGTACGAGTTGAGCGGCTTGCCTCGCAGAGAGAACACAGCCTGCGTGTTGACGTCGCGACTCTTCGTTATTGAACCGCTGGCTGAATCGCCCTCGGTGATGAATATGGCAGAATCTTCCTTGCGGTCGTTCTTGGCATCGGAGTAATGTATGCGGCAGTCACGCAGCTTGCGGTTGTGCAGATTGGCTTTCTTGGCTCGCTCACGCGCTATCTTCGTGACACCAGCCATTGCCTTTCGCTCCTTCTCGCTGCTTGAGATCTTCTGTTGCATCACCTCTGCCACGTCGGCATGGATGTGCAGATAGTTGTCCACCTCCTGCTTGATGAAGTCGCCCACATACTTGTTGATGCTCTCTCCGCCCGGAGCCATCTGCAAAGATCCGAGCTTAATCTTGGTCTGCGACTCGAACATCGGCTCCTCCACATTGATGGCGATGGCAGCCACGAGGCCGTTACGGATGTCCGTAAACTCGTAGTTCTTCGAGAAAAACTCCTTTATGGTGCGTGCGATGTGCTCCTTGAAGGCGCTCTGATGGGTGCCGCCCTGCGTGGTGTGCTGTCCGTTGACGAAGGAATGATATTCCTCGCCGTACTGATCGGTATGCGTGAAGGCTATCTCGATATCCTCACCCTTCATGTGTATGATGGGATAGAGCGGTTCGGTGGTCATCGTGTCTGTGAGCAGGTCGGCAAGTCCGTTGCGCGACATGATACGTCTGCCGTTATACATGATGGTCAGACCGGAGTTGAGATAGGTGTAGTTGCGGAGCATCGTCTCCACGAAATCGTCATGGAACGAGTAGCCGACGAAGAGTGTAGGGTCAGGCTGGAAGAAGATGTACGTTCCGTTCTCGTCCTCCGTTGACTCCGTGACGTCGCTCTTCAGCACGCCACGCTCGAAGACGAGCGCCCTCACCGTGCCGTCACGGTAAGAGCGTACCTCGAAGCGGGAGCTGAGCGCATTGACCGCCTTGACGCCCACACCGTTCAGACCCACGCTCTTCTTGAACGCCTTCGAGTCGTATTTTCCTCCGGTGTTGAGCATGCTGACCGCCTCAACGAGCTTGCCCTGCGGGATGCCGCGTCCGTAGTCGCGGACGGAAACGCTCTTGCGCTCCTCCACATCCACTTCGATGCGCTTTCCGGCGTTCATCTTAAACTCGTCGATGGAGTTGTCCACCACCTCCTTGAGCAGGACGTAGATGCCGTCCTCAGGCAGGTTGCCGTCGCCGAGTCGTCCGATGTACATACCCGGACGCGTGCGGACATGCTCCATGTCGGAGAGGTGTCGGATGTTGTCGTCGGTATATTGTACTGTTGGTTTCTGGATTTCTTCTTCCATATCTGTTTGTTAGTTGTCGGGATGTTGATGTTCTTACTGGATGGGTTTCTTATAGCAGCGTCTTCTCTTGTGGCACTCACGCTCGAGATACTGCCACTGTCCCTGCACCTTCTCGTTTGTCTCCATCTCGACATGCGTCTCGCCCCACTCGAAGCCATACTTCTGATATCTGGGGATGAGGTCGTAAAAGAGGAGAGCGTTGGCGCCCTTTGAGCGATATTCGGGCAGAACGCCGACGAGAAGCAGGTCCACAACCTTGGTCTTGTGCTGCTTCAAGGCACGGAGGATGTGAATCCATCCGAAGGGGAAGAGGCGGCCGCGGCGGCACTTCTGGAGCGCTCTGGTCAGCGACGGCAGCGTGATGCCCACACCGATGAGCTTATGGTCGGGCGTGTTCCAGTCCTCGATGAGCGAAACGAGACTGAGGTCAATCATCGGCAGATACATCTTGACGTACTGGTCGATCTGGCGCTGTGTAAGCGTAGAATATCCGTAGAGGTCCTTGAACGTGGCGTTGATGACGTCGAAGATGCGCTGTCCGTATCCGTTCTCGCCGAAAATCTCGTCCTTTTTGAGTTTCTTGATGTGGAGATTATATCGCTTCTGAATCATCTCCGCCACCTTGGCGTACTTCTCCGGCATCTTCTCGGGCACGTAGAGCTTATACTCCACGTAGTCGTTGTCTTTCACCCAGCCGCCCATGCGCTCCATGTGCTCAGGGTAATAGGCGTAGTTGTAGGCTGTGGCCTGTGTGCCAAGCTCCTCAAATCCCTTGATAAGCATTCCCTCAGGGTCCATGTCGGTGAATCCGAGCGGGCCGACTATCTCAGTCATTCCCTTGGAACGTCCATAGTCTTCCACCGCCTTGAGCAGCGCTGTTGACACCTCGATGTCGTCCACGAAGTCAATCCATCCGAAGCGGACCGCCTTTATCTGCCACTTCTCATTGGCGCTGTTGTTGATGATGGCAGCCACACGGCCTACCACCTTGCCGTCACGGTAGGCGATGAAGTATTCTGCCTCGCAGAAGTCGAATGCTGCGTTCTTGTCCTTGCGGAGCGTGTTCACCTCGTCAGTGTAGAGGTTAGGCGCATCATAGGGATTGCCTTCATAGAGGTCGTAATGGAACTCGATGAACGTTCTCAAGTCGCGTCGCGACTCCACTTTCTTGATTTCTATTGCTGACATGCTGTTTTCTTCTTTTTTGTTGATATATCGCTCCGGCATGCTTGTGACGTTTCGGAGCCGTATCACTTTCTTTTATAAAGTCTTATGAAATGTCTTAATTTGCAAATATACTGAAAAATGAGCAAACGGACGAACCTTTGTCTTAGATTTGTTGTTATTCAGGCTGTTTTAGACTGTTAAGCCCGTTTTTCTCTGCTTTATGTCACTCCTTATGCGTTATGAGAAGCACATGCTCGCCGCCGTCTGTGGTGGTGGCGAAGATGTAAGTGTTGCCGCCGTCTTTCAGCTTCAGCTTCTTGCGCAATACAGCCACGGTCATGGGGAAATTTCGTACGGTGATGTTGGCATTAGTGACATCACGAAGCGCCTCTTTCAGCTGCCGTTTGTTGAAGGACGTGACGGCGTCTATGGCAAACCGTCTGCCGGGGAAGCCCGGGATGAGCTGCTCGGAGGTGAAGAGATGGCTGTTGTCGCTTATCTGACGGGCGCCGAACGTAAGTTCCAACTCACGGAAACATCCCGCTTTCATGACCGAAGCGTTAGGCTCATAGAGGAAAGAAGGTGTGTGGTCGGCGCCGAGAAGGGGCGACAACATTGCGTTCTGAGACATGATATGGTCTTGCTGCGACGCTACATCGGTCGGCTGCGGCGTGTCTATCGCATAACCGCCGTCTGATGTATAGCGGAAGGAGAAGGAGGACGAGGGCAGGTCGGCGCATCTTACGCCTACGTAATCGTGCTTGGCAGCTTGCGTATTGTCGTCCTTATGTACATCGCCGCGCTTCATGTCGAGGGTAAGCAGGAGTTCCTTACACTCTCCGTCCACAGACACTATGTCTACGTCGGTGACAAGAGGATGGAGGTCAGAGACGGCTTTGTGCCAATCGAGCATCGGCGAGAGCTTTATCATCACGAAGCGTGCCTTGCGACGGAGTTCAGGAAGCAGCTCCATCACGTCCGGCGTGCAGTCAGAAATGGCAAAGGTTCGTGCTCCGTGGGCATCACGGCGTGCAGGGTCGATGAATATAAGGGTCTGAGGGTCGATGGTACGTAGCTGCTCCACGGCATCACCGCACACCACCGAGGCGTTGTCGGCACCGAGCACCTTGAGGTTATGCTCAACGACTTGGCACAGTTCGGCGTTGCGCTCAGTGTATTGCGCACGGCGGAAGTGGCGCGAAACGAAATAGAAATCAACGCCGAAACCGCCCGTAAGGTCCGTCATGGAATCCCCAAAGCCTTTGTCCGAAGCATCTTCCTCGCCCTTAAACGAATCCAATAGCCGATGAACAGCCTCAGCCTTATACAGCGCCGTAGCCTCCGAAGAGCATTGCTCCATGGAGAGGTGTGGCGGATAGACGATGTCTTGGTTGGCAGCGAAGGACGGCAACTTGCGTCTTGCCGCCTGCCATCCCTGTATCTGAGAGAGGGCATAGGGCATGTCTACGTCCGGGAAACGCGATGCCTGAAGAGCAAGCTGGCGAGGATCGTCGGTGCGATGGGCAACGATAAATTCGGCTGTTGTCATGAAAGATGTTATTCGTTGATTGATAATTGTTTTGCGGGTGCAAAGTTACTACTTTTTAATATGTCTGAGAGATATAAATGATGTATTTTGTGTTCGATATGTAAGATTGAGATTGCAAAATACATATATAAATAAAAATACAAAGAAAAATCCTGCTATTTTTTTTGCCAATTACGGTTCCTTTGCTACCTTTGCCAAAGATTGCACAATGAACGGTCATTTGCGCAATTTCCATGACAAGACTCTTATACACTTAAACAAAAAATATGGAACCTATCTTTAACTTAAAATCCTTGCCCGAGCGTCTGCGTTCGCTTGGAAAACGCGTTACAGTAGCTGTAGCATGTCCTGCTGACTCACACACTGAAGAAGTGGTGGAGCGTAGCATCCGTGAAGAAATCGCCGACTTTATCCTTGTCGCTGTGGCAGGTAAAGAGGCTGTGGCTAAGCGTCTTCTCGCCGATTATCCCGAACACGTGGTAATCATTGACGCTGAAGACGATGACGACGCTGCCCGTAAAGCTGTGTGGGAAGTACACGAGGGACGTGCCCAGGTATTGATGAAAGGTACCATTAACACCGACAACCTCCTGCGTGCAGTGCTCAACAAGGAGCGTGGCATCCTCATCAAGGGCAGTGTGCTGACACACATCGCCATCGCAGAGACTCCGCAGATTCCGCACCTCCTCTTCTTCTCTGACGCAGCAGTTATCCCCTACCCCACATACGAACAGTTTGACGCCATCGTGGGATACATCACCGACACATTCCGTAGCATCACCGGCAAGGCTGTTCCACGCGTTGCCCTCACACACTGCACGGAGAAGGTAAGCGAGAAGTTCCCGCTCACACTCAGCTATGAGCAGATCAAGGCTGACGCCGCCAACAAGAAGTACGGCGAGGTGGAGATTGCAGGACCGATGGACGTAAAGACTGCTTGCGACGCAGAGAGCGGTGCTCTGAAGGGTATCAGCTCGCCGGTTGTGGGCAATGCCGACATCCTCGTTATGCCTGACATCGAGGCAGGCAACACATTCTATAAGACTCTGACTCTCTTCGGTGGCGCCACCATCGCCGGCATGTTGGCTGGTACGACAGTTCCGGTAGTGGTTACGTCACGTGCCGACTCAGCTGACTCGAAGTTCTACAGTCTGGCTGCCGCTTGTCTGAAGGCTTTGAGATAAATCCTCACACAGCAAACCCCTTTGAATAACCCCAAACAATAAAAGAAAAACATAATCAACAATGAAAAGAATATTTGTCATCAATCCTGGCTGTACATCCACAAAGGTGGCGGTATACGAGGACGAGAATCCCGTTTGGACCTCCGACGGCTTACATGACCCAGCAGAAATAGATAAGTTCTCTACCATCAACGAGCAGTATGAATATCGCAAGGACTTCGTGCTCAACCTTCTTAAGGAGGCTGGCATTCCCTTGAAGTTTGACGCTGTCATCGGTCGTGGCGGTCTGCTGAAGCCGCTTCAGGGTGGCGTTTATGCCATCAACGAGCTGATGAAGAAGGACCTCTGGAACGCCAAGCACCAGCACGTATGCAACCTCGGTTCGCTTATCGCTGACGAGATAGCACACGAGTGCCACTGTCCTGCTTTCATGGCTGACCCCGTTGTGGTGGACGAGATGATGACACGTGCACGTTATACTGGTCTGCCATTCATGAAGCGCGAGTCAATCTTCCACGCTCTTAACGCTAAGGCAGCATCACGCCGTTACGCTCGCTCCATTGGCAAGCGCTATGAGGAGCTCAACCTTGTGGTGGCTCACCTCGGTGGCGGCATCTGCGTATCAGCTCATCATAACGGTAAGGTTATCGACGTAAACAACGCCTTGAACGGTGAGGGCCCGATAGCTCCCGAGCGCTCTGGCACACTGCCCGCAGACCAGCTCGTTCGTCTTTGCTTCTCTGGCAAGTACACACAGCACGAGGTGATGAAGATGCTCTCTGGCAACGCTGGTTGTCAGGCTCTCCTCGGCATGAAGGACATGAGAGAGATAGAGCGTCACGCTCTGGCTGGCGAGCAGCCGTTCGCTGAAGTGCTGGAGGCAATGCTCTACACCGTATCAAAGCAGATTGGCGCAATGGCTGTGGCTCTCTGGGGCAAGGCAGACGCCATCATCCTCACGGGTGGTATTGCACACAGCAAGTACTGCGTGGAGGAAATCAAGAAGCAGGTGGAGTTCCTCGCTCCCGTAGTGGTTCTCCCCGGCGAAGGCGAAATGCGCTCACTCGCATTCAACGCTCTCGGCGCTCTCAACGGAGAACTGCCCATCCAGGAGTACGTGTAAGGAGTTAGGAGTTAGGGGTTGGGAATTGAGAATTTCCATTTAGGAATTACGATTCTGGAATTCTGATTCAGGAATAAAATAATAGGAGTTGTTCAGGATTAGGCATGACCTAATTCAGAACAACTCCTAATTCGTTATTACAGTACAGCAGCGATTCGCCGTACAAACCTCCCTCCTCTTCTTTCCCAAATTGAGAAAGACGGGGAGGAAGGAGTTTTTATTTATCTGCTATTGCTTGCTTATTTCACCACGAACTTGACGTCGTACTGCTTGCCGTCGGCAACGACAGAAGCGATGTAGACACCAGGTGCGGCTGCGGAAGCGAGCTTCACTGTGGTTACTGAACCGGCCTTGACGTCAGAAGCATCTGCCTCGCCTACGAGCATACCACCGTTGGTAAGGATGGTGATCTTGGCTTCGGCTGCGTCCATGCCCAACTTGACGTAAACGACGTCGCCATCAGCAACGGCTGCAATCATTCCGTCGCCAAGTGAGATGGCGTCGATGCCAGTGGCATTAACCACAGCAAGCGAGATGGTCTGTGTTGTAGAAGAATTCTCAGAGTCGGTGGCAACAATGTTAAGCTTGGTGTAACCGAGGCGGTTACCACTTACTACGAAGCCGTTGGCAGAGCCATAAACCTGAGCGATCGACTCGTCAGCAGTTGTCACCTTATACGTCATCTCGTCGCCGTCAGGATCCTTGAAGAGCGTGTTGTAATATACAACCTGCGAAACAGTGCCCTTGCCGACCGTCATATCCTTCTCACCGATAAACTCAGGAGCACGGTTGGTGAAGATAACGGAGTAGTCGACAGTTGTGGTGCCGGCGTTGCCGTTCGCGTCAGTGGCGTTAATCTCGAACTTGTGCGGTCCGACATTCTCCTTGCCATACTCAGGATTGAGGGCAACAGTCATCTTCAGAGTCTTGCCTGCAGCAACGTTGAACGTTCCGTCAGTAAGAGTGATACCTTCCTGAGTGCCGTTCTCGTTGCAGTATTCAGCCACTGTAGCGAAGCTGCTCTGGTCGTTCACGCTTACTGTGAAGGCGTCGCCGTCAAGGTCGTTTACAGTTACTGGTACGTTAGTGATGATGCCCTGCTTGGCTGCTACTACAGCCTCAGTAGCCTCAACAACCGGTGCACCGTTCTTGTCCATGAAGATGTGATAGTTGTACGTCTTGTTGGCAGGATCGTTGGTGCGTACCACGAGAGTGGCCTTGTTGTTGCGTGTGAAGTAAGCACTCTTGGCGTTGACGCTGAACTTCAGCGGCAGCGTGCCCTTAGCCTTCACCTCACCGGCGGTATTCTCGTTGAGCAACTTGATCCACGGCTCGCCCTCTGTGCGCTGAACGCAGGTCATGAAGTAGCCGAAAGCACCAGTTGACTGCGCGCCGTCATAGATTTCCTCGATGTCCACCCATCCGCCGAGAGCCTTAAGATGAGCCATGTAACGTCCAGGTTCCATGTCGCCGTCCTTAGAAGCCATGAGAGCAGATGACTTATATCCGGCAGGATACTTCATCACTACATAGAAGGTATCGGTAGGATTGATGTATACCGGCTTGTCGAAGGTGAGCATGTAAGGCTTACCCTGATAACCCATCTCGCCCGGTTCCTCCGAGTCGACATGCAGCTTGCCATGTCCTACGGTGCGCTCCGTTGCCGTAACGTCATTGCCGAGGATGATGCTTGCCTCGATGTCCACGTTCTCCAATGTGCCGACAGTGCCGACAAAGTAGAGGTCGGTGACGTTGAAGCCTTCAGCCGGTGCCTCATAACGTGTAGCAGCATAGAAGTTCTCGTCGAGTGCCTTGTCGCCACTACCCATAAGGGCAGCGATGGCGCTGGTAACCGGATTGAGAACCGGATGATAGAGTACGGGATACTCGAAGTCGGTCGGGACATCATAGAAGAACTTCTGGTCGTCCTTCACCACCTTGTTCATACCCATCGCCTTTCTTGCCTTCTTGCCATTGATAGGCTGGCATCCGTTCTCCAGATAGGTCTTCACCTCTGCGAGAGACGGCTTGGCAATGACGTTGTATGCCGAGAACGGCAGTTCTTCGTCGTAGTCGTTGTATTCCACAACAGCGTCGCGTCCAGAAGGACTGAGCTGGAGGTCGTACGTAAGCTTGTATCCACCGTTGTTCTTCATGTTGGCAGAAACCTCGCCGACGTAATCGTCAGATACGTTAGAGATGCGAATCTCGTTCTTGTCGAATGCCAGAACCGGTGCCTCTGTGATGTTCAGCTTCACGTTTGTGGTCTTCGTGTCGACGTCGAGTCCCTCCACGTTGAAGGTCATCGTATAGTCCTTCTGGTGTACCTTAGATACATTATAGAGTCCGATGCGGAACTTCAGCGGTTCCTTACCCACTACGAGCGGTTCCATCATGCCTGAATCGTACGGCATCCATACTTTCTGGACGTCGCTTGCAGCGAGCGGACCGGGATCGGCACCGCCACCATTCTCATTAGGAATGTATACCTCAAGCTTAGCCTCCGGCATTGCATACGGGTCAGACTCGTCTGCCATGAACATGTCTGAATTAACGTCAGTGACAGTGAATGCGCGTGTTCCCTTGTTAACGACAGAGAACTCGTAGTAAGGCTGCGACATTGCAGCAGCGTCAACGGGCTGCTCTATGACGAGAGTTTCCGGGAATTCGGCGTCAGCCTCACCGGTGATGTCCATCGTGACGGGCACGCTGACATTCTCGTTCTGCGGGTCGTTAGTCTTGATGTTGAGCGCATATTCGTATGTGTCGGCAAGCTGGTCTGCCAACAGCGTTACGGGCATATTGACGCTTTCACCAGGAGCTACAGAATAGTTCTTGTAAGGCATAAACTCTACGGCGTTGCCGGAGTTGATATACATGTCTGAAGGATTGATACCGCGAGTCTCTGAGTGGTCCATGATGCCGCAGAGTCCGAAGACGCCGAGCTGGAATCCATCAGGCGAAACGAGATACTGGAACTTGAAGGTTCCGTCCTTGCGCATGATGAGCTGGAAGTTCATTCCTGACATCATCGTGTTGCCATAGTTCTTGAATGTCACCACGCAGTTGTCGTCATTGGCCTTATAGTAAACGCCGTCTGACGAAGGAGTATTCATAGAGTGGTTGCCCCAGAACGGACAGATGATGTTGCTGTAGAATGTCTCTGTGGTAGGCAGACTTGCCGGCGGTTCGGGGAACTGCTTGTAGTCTTCCACGGGAGCATCGAACGATACAAAGCCTGTATTATAGATATACATCTCCTTATACTTCTTGCCATAGAACGGGAACTCGAACGGAAGCTCCACCTTCTTGAAGTCTGTCTTGTCGATGTAGTACGAGTAAGGCATGTGTTCGGTGTAGTCGTCCACGATGTCAATCCACTCGAACGGTACGTCAAAGCCGTCGCTCTTGGCGCGGAAGATATAGTCCACACTTGACTTGCCCTCTTCCTCGATGAGGTCCATCGGGCGATACCATGTCTCGGGCTGCGGTGCGAAGGTAAGTGTCTCGTCACCGTTGTTGGCAATGGCGATGTCGTCACGTGTTACGTTAACGCCGTACGGAGTGGTGCTTTCGACGGTCTCGGGAGTGATGTTCCATACCGGAGCACCGATAACCTCACCCTTAAGGTTAACGCTTGTGGTCTTGCCGTTCCAGTAGCTGATGACGAGCACGTCACTCACGTTACCCTTATTCTCTGTGGGCAGCGTCACGGCGATGTCCTTGCTCTGACCTGCGGGAACATTGAATCCTGACTTGATGTCGTCAGCAACAGTGAACTTGCCAGACTTGACAGCCACCTTTCTTACCTTGAGGACATTCTTACCGTTGTTAGAAAGAACCACGGTGCGCTTCTGCTGCGAAGTGCGGAATACCTTACCGAAGTCCACTTCCGTTGCGTCCACACCTGCCTCAGCCTTGAGATTGGTGCCGGTGATGTTGGCCTTGAAAGCGATGTTGGCGCTCGGGGTCAACGGGTCGTTGGTTACGACGGTGAGATAATTGGTCAGTTCGCCTGCATAGAGGTCGTCACCGGCAGCGAGTGTCACGGTGATGTCCTGGCTTTCTCCGTTACCGATATATCCGTCCGTGCTTGACAGACTCTTTATCATCGACTTGGAAGGAGCCACAATCTTGATGGCGCTACCCGTCTTGATGTCGTAGTAAGGAGCGTCTACGCCTGAATTCTGGCTGTGTACCATAGCAGCGTCGGTGAATACGCATGCGTCCTTTGCAGCGATGTCGCTGACACCGACGAAGTTGTTGCCACCGCTACCGAACACGCCAGCCGGTGTATAGTCGTCATAATAAACCTCCACACTTCCGTCCGGGCAGAGAGCCATGTGGAAGCTCAGTGTGGTAACCTCGCCGGCACCGTTGGTGGCAGGCGTAACCACATCCTTGAAGATGACGTAGAACTTGCCGTCCTTACGTCCGCAAGTAACCTTGGAGTTGGCTCCCATATCCATCCAGCCTGAGTTGGTATAGGCAGATACGTAGCCGAGTCCGTCAACACAGTCGCCGGTGGGCACCATACAAGAGATGCGGCCCTCCATAGGCAACATTGACAAACCACCGTAAGAAGATACGTAAACCTCCTCATACTCCTTGCCGTAGAACGGGAACTTGAAGCCGAGCTTCACTGCCGACGACTGCCAGTTGTTGGTGGTGAACTGTGATGTGAGGTCTATAGGATCAGAAAGCTCCGGTACCGGTTCGTAGCTGAACGAGTTGTCGCCAGCCACGTTCGACTTGATGGTGTAGCCGAACTTGTGTACGCGGTTCGTGCTTCCGTCTATCTTCTTTGAAGAATACTTCGGGAAGACATACTGGAGAGGATAGTTGCCGGTGTTCTTGATGGTCACCACAGCAGTCTTCTCGCTTCCGCCAACCTTGAGATTGCCGAGATCATACTCATTTTTCGCTATCTCCATCTTGGCTGGCATCGAAGCCACACCGCGAACTATGAACGAATAAGTCTGTCCGCTTTTGTCCTTGAGTGTAATGGTGCTTGATACGTTGCCTTCCTTAGTAGGCTTGAATGTCACGGGCAGCAGACCTGAGGCACGTGCCGCAACGTTCATCATACCCTTGCTAACGTCAAACTGGTCTGAAGACGATGTAACGTCGCCCGATGAAGCCTGGATGTATCCCCACTTACCGCCGAATACGCCGTATCCGCTGTTAGTGAGTTCCACGCTGATGGTCTTCTCCTGACCTACGAGGAGACTACCGAAGTCGACAAGCTGCTGGCTGTGAAGCTCAGGCTTGTTGCCCTTTACGGTCATCGTGAGTGCCACCTGGCTCTTCGAGTCAGTTGCCTCATTGGTCTTCAGATGGAGGTTGAAGTTATACGTTCCGTTGACAAGCTTCTGTCCGTCGTTACGCATTGTCACCGCCTGGCTCTCGCCCGGACGAACCTCACCGCTGATAGGCTCCGGCGAGAGCACTGCGCTCCAGTCGGGGTTCTGGCTGATACACTGCACAGCCCAAGTAAGCTGGTCAGACACTGCCTCAAAGCTTGAACCCTTGAGCACCTCGCTGAGCTGTGTCCATGTGTTGCCGTTGTCAGAGCTGTAGAAGCTGTACTGTGCTATGTCCTTCTGGTCAGACTTGCCTGCGCCGAGCGGATTCTTTGCTCCTGCCGGGAACTTGGCAACCACCCAGAAGCTCGAACCCGGTGCAAAGTAGATCTGCTCCTGAAGGTTCAGTTTCCAGTTGTAAGCCCAGAAGTCGTAGGGAACGGTCTGGATAAGGCTTGCCGTAGAGATGGAGCGTGCTCCGTCGTAGATGGCAATCTCCGGATTTGTTCCGTTATGTCCCTGGAAACGCAGACCGGTAAGGTTGAATCCGTTAGGATACTTACGCTTGTCCACATAGAAATACTGTGCCATGGCGTTCGGAAGCTTGAGGTCCGACTCGCCTATGTAGCTGTAAAGCGCCTTCGAATAAGTAAGCGTGTCTGGCCAGTCTGCTGCGTAATAGTCAGACGAAGCGATGGTGTTGGCCTTTGCAAGCATCGGGCTTACTGTGCCTGAGAATTTCACCATCTGACCCGGCTGCGGCTTCTCGTTGCGTGCGCTCGTAGAGATGGAGACGCGCTTTGTGGCTGCCTCAAGCTCGTACTTGAGCACACCCTCGCCGGCGTTCTTCACGTTGAAGCTTGTCTCGCCAACCAATGACTTGCTGGCGTCCACTGCCATTGAGAGCGAAGTCTTGTCAAGCTCCACCTTAGGACCGGCGTTTGTCGTAGCCGACTTAATCGGCGACACTGCCGAAGCCTTACCCCAACGGTTGTAGGCAACGATGGCAAAGTAATACTTAGTGGTGGCTTTCAGACCGTTAAGCTCGTAAGCCATCTTGTCGCCGGAATACTTAAACTTGGTATCCACCGACACTGAAGGAAGCGAGTTGAGGTTGTCCGAAGCACTGAATTCCTCCGTGCTATAATATATAACATGGTGGTCGATGCTCTTCTCCTCACTTTCGGGGATGGTCCACTCGATGAGAGCATTGTCATGCGACGGCGTTACGGTGAAGTCAGCCACAGCGTCAGGCGTGCTGCCTTCTTTGCCCTGCAATGCCTTGTAAGCATCGATGTATCCTGAACCCATCAGTCCTACATAGTCGGGGTTCTGCGTATACATATCGTTCACGGATGTGGTAAGGAGTGTGCGCAGCGTCTCATTGGAGAACTGCTTGTTGCCATACTTCGAGAGGATGAGCGCGGCAATACCCGAAACGTGCGGACATGCCATTGACGTACCCTCGTTATATCCGTATGTGCTGCCCGGAAGAGTGGAGAGCACACCATACTGCTGTCCGCTGTCCATAAGACCACCGGGGGCAGTCACGTCCACCCATGCGCCACGGTTGGAATAATAAGCCACGCTTCCGTCGGAAGCCAACGCGCCTACTGCCACAGCTTCGTCGAGGCAACCGGGATAGAAGTCGCCTTCCTCGCCGTTGTTACCGGCTGCGAAAATACAAAGACCGCCGTTCATCTTCTCGCCGCCACCGTTGGCGGTGAAGTAACGCACAGCCTCAGAAACAGCCACGTCCTCGTCGCCTGCCATACCCATACCCCAAGAGCACTGGGCTATGCTGGCGCCACGGTCGGCAGCATATACAAGGGCAGCGCCGAAGTCAGCCACTGCCGAACTGCTTGCACGTGAGTCGAACACCTGACAAACCATCATCTTCACACCGCCGGTACCGTCCGAGCCACCAGCCACACCACCGACACCGATGCCGTTGTTGTTCGTGGCGCCCACAGTTCCAGCCACGTGCGTGCCGTGGGTATGAGCGTTGATATTGGCAGAATTGATTACGAAGTTATATCCATAGATGTCGTCCACGAATCCGTCGCCGTCATCGTCCACGCCGGGCTTGCCGTTAAGCTCAGCCTCGTTTATCCATAGATTGTCCTTGAGGTCGGGATGGTCAATTTGGAAACCACCGTCGATAATGGCGACGGTGACGTCCTTCGATCCGGTCACGCCCGATTCCCATGCCGGGAAAAGGTTGATGTCGGCACCAGCCTTCGTTCCGTAGATGTGTCCGTCGTTGTAATAATGCCACTGGTCGGGCAACAACGGGTCGTTAAACGGCATTGTGGATGCCGCTCTCTGCGCCCTCGCAATGGTCGATGGCGACACCGGCAGGTAGTTCTGGTCATCAGGAATGCTGTAGACCGGTATGCGCTGTGCATACTGTACGCCGAGCGTCGAACGATAAAGGTTACGAGCTTGCGCCGGTGTCATCGCCTCATTGTTGTAGGTGATGTCATACCAGAGGTCGAGGCCGAACGCCTTGTGTTTTTCCTCGTCTTTACCCGCATATGGGAAGACGCGCTTCATGCTCACTGCACCAAGCTTCGACGCCGTGACGTCGAGCTGCTTGACACCCGTCTTTACATAGCGTGCACCTGCCTTGAGCTTACCGTCGGTAGGGAGCTTTGCGGCTTCCACGAGTGACGCCACCTCCCTCTGGAGCTTGACGCGCACCACGCCCTCCGCAAACTCCGTCTTGCCTTTAGCAAGCGGCTGCGCCATCGCCTCGCCGCCCGACATCGTCAGGAGTGCAAGACAAAGAGTGGTCAGTTTTTTCTGCATAGTGTTATACTTTAATGTTATTAGATAATAATGTTATTCTTCAGTGCTATTAGAAAACAAAGATTGAGATAAGCAAAGGTAATAAAATTCTATTAAAGAACAAGAAGAAATACTACGAATTTCTATAAATACACTAAAATATCTTACAAACTATAAAATATTAAGATATAAGTAGTGACAAATAAATATATTAATAAAGGTGTATCAAAACGCCGTCACACGTTCTGATACACCTTTATTATATATAGGCTGTATGCTTACTTAAGGCCCAACTCCTTGATGAGACGGTCAGCATTGCCCCACTTGTCCATGAGGTAAATCATGTAGCGGACGTCCACGCCGATGCAGCGTGCCAGACGCTTGTCAAACCAGATGTCGCTTGAGAGCGAATCCCAGTTGCCGTCGAAAGCCAGACCGATGAGGCGTCCCTTGCCGTCGAACATAGGCGAACCTGAGTTGCCGCCGGTGATGTCGTTGTTGGTAAGGAAGCAGAGCTGCATCTTGCCAGTGGTCTTGTCGGCGTACTTGCCGAAGTCGTTGGCAGAGAGAAGCTTCTTCATGATAGGCTCAGCCTGGTAGTCGATGGTGCCCTTCTCGCCTGACTCCATCTTGCGAACGATGGATGCAGCGTCGGTGTAATAGCCTGAAGGCTCGCCGTTGAGCAGATAGCCGCCCACCTGACCGTAAGAAAGACGCATTGTGAAGTTGGCGTCAGAGTAGTGGGGAAGCTCCTGCTCGTAGCGCACCTTGGCGTCGCAAAGATACTTCTCCTGCTCCTCGATGGCGTCATAAACGCTGCTCATAACGCCGTAGCACTTGTCGTACACAGCCTTCACAGCCTTGGCATACTGATAGCCGGGGTCCTTGGCGAGAGCCTTCTCAGTCAGCGTAATCTTCTTGCCGGACTTCATGATAACGGAGTTCTTGTAGAGATAGTCTACGTACTTGCGGCTGTCACCTGCGAACTTTTCCTCAATGGTCTTATAGAACTCAGGCAGTTCTTCCTTCTTTACATACTGACGATAGTTGTCAATCAGCGCTGCCATTACGTCCTTGTCGAGAGCCTCATCCCACTCGTCGCTGTTGTCCTCGAAGTGGTAGTAGGTCTTCTTCTTGCTGTCCTTCGGCATCATGCCGATGAGCGTAAGCGCACGTGTATTAAACTCGCTGGTTCTTGCGAATGTCTCGCGCCATACTGTAGCGAGCTTGTCAGCGTCGAAGCGTGTGGCGTAAAGCTCTTTCATCTTCTGGAAGTCGAGCTTGCCCTTGAGGTAGCCGGTCCACTTCTGGAATTCCTCGATGCGGTCCTCGAAGTCTGCCTTCTGGCGAACGATGCCCACAGAGTCGATACACTTGTTCATACCCAGTGAGTTCTTCCAGTAGTTGGAGCTCTGAGCGTACTTCGAGTCATACTTGATACGTACACCCTCGTCGGCACGCATGTGCTTTATCATCACCTCCTGCTTCACGCCGCGTATCTGAGCGCGGGGAGCGTTCTCGGCGTCACGCATCTCGCGGATGCCGTAGCTTGAGAGATAGCGCTCCGTTGATCCAGGATAACCGATGGTCATAGCGAAATCGCCTTCCTTATATCCGTCCATCGACACCTGAGCCCAATGCTTCGGGTGGTAGGGCACGTTCTGCTTGTTGTATGCAGCCGGACCGTTGGTGTTGGGGTCGGCGTAGATACGGAATACAGAGTAGTCGCAGGTCTGGCGCGGCCACATCCAGTTGTCGGTCTCGCCGCCGAACTTACCCATCGACTTAGGTACGGTGAAGACAAGACGGAGGTCGCGGAATATGCGGTATGTGGTGGCGTAATACTTATTGCCCTCATAGAACGGTTTGATTTCGAGTTCGAGACTCGGGTCCTTTGCGTGTACTGCCTTAATCATCTCGTTCTCCACGTCGTTGAGAAGCTTCTCGCGCTCCTTGCGGTCCATTGAGTTGATGCCACGCTTCTCCAGTTCGGGAGTGATGTCCTGCTGGTCCACCATGAAGCTCACGAACATGTTCTTGCTGGGGAGCTCCTCCTCGAACGACTTGGCATAGAAACCATTGAGCATGTAGTCGTGCTCCACTGTTGAGTTGGCACGGATGGCCTCGAAGCCGCAGTGGTGGTTGGTGAACACCAGACCGTCGGGCGATACCACTACGCCTGAGCAGAAGCCAGAGAAGTTTACGACAGCGTTCTTGATGGCGTCATCGCTCTTGTAGAGCTGGTCGTAAGAGGGCGAGAAGCCGTAGCTCTTCATCTGCTCATACACCGCCTGCGGCAGGTTGTAGAGCGTCCACATGCCTTCGTCGGCATGAGCGGCAGCCGAGGAGAGCATAAGGGCTGCAGCCATGAGGAGGTTTTTCTTTTTCATGTAATCTTGATTTGGTTTGTTGTTGGTATTTATTGATTTATATGTTTCGCGATATTATATAGATAATGTATATACGTCTACTTTCTGAAATACTTTCCCACTACGGGCAGACTCTTCAGCGGCAGGTCATGATAGACGATGTGTGCCACAAACGCCAGCACCAGTATAGTGTTGACGGCGAGGGCGAAGAGCTTGGGCAGGTGACCGTTGGAGTAGTTCATGCAGAAATAGAAGAGGACTGCTATAGCCACGTACACGCCTATCGACTTGAGCGGATATGCGATGGGATACTTCTTCTGACCTACGAGGTAAGACAGCACCATTGCCGTGCCGTAGCCAGCCACGCCGCCCCATGCGCAAGCCATGTAGCTGTAACGCGGAACGAAGATGACGTTGACGGCGACGAGCACCACGCAGCCGGCTGCGGAGAACCATGCACCGTAGATGGTCTTGTCGATGAGCTTATACCAGAACGAGAGGTTGAAGTAGATGCCCATCATTATCTCTGCTGCCATGACGATAGGCACGACACGCAGACCGGGCCAGTAGCTCTCGTTGGGGATGATGTAGCGCAGCACGTCGAGGTAAGCGATGACCACGAGGAAGGCAAGGAGAGTGAAGATGATGAAGAACTTCATCGCCTTGGCGTATGTCTCGCGGTTGTCCTTGTCTTTCGACTTGCCGAAGACGAAGGGCTCGTAGGCATAGCGGAACGCTTGCGTAATCATAGCCATAATCATGGCTATCTTTGTGGCAGCGCCATAGATGCCGAGCTGTGTCTTCTCGTCCGTTCCTTCATAGAGGTAGGGGAAGATAATCTTGTCGAGAGTCTGGTTAAGGATGCCGGCGATGCCAAGCACGAGGAGCGGCCAGGCATAACGGAGCATGCGGCGCCACAACTTAACGTCGAAGCGCCAGCGAAATCCGGTCAGCTCCTTCCAGAAGCATGCAAGAACCACGGCGGTGCAGACGAGGTTTATATAGAACACCATACCCACGTCCACCGTGAAGTGCTCGTCGTAGAGTCCGAAGGGATTGAGGCGAAGAGCTGGCAATACCAGGAGGTAGAGCAGGTTGAGGACGATGTTGAGGATGATGTTCACGAGCTGCAGGGCAGCGAACTTGAGCGCCTTCTTCTGATAACGCAGATAAGCGAAGGGAATGCACTTGAATGCGTCAATGGCAACGCAGACAAACATCACCGCCACCCATGACTGATGGTCAGGATATTTCATGAACGTGGCTATCTGGGGCAGGAAAGCGAAGACCAGCGCTATGAAGAGCGCAGCTGTGGCTCCGACGGACATGAGCACCGTGGAATAGACAGTCTGAGGGTTTTCCTCCGTCTTGTTGACATAGCGGAAGAAGGTGGTCTCCATGCCGTAAGTGAGGACGACAAGGAGGAGCGCCGTATAGGCGTAGATGTTGGTGACGACGCCGTACTGTCCGCCCGCTGCGGCAAAGGCTGTTGTCTGAATGGGCACAAGCAGGTAGTTGATGAAGCGACCCGCAATGCTGCTAAGACCGTAAATGGCGGTGTCCTTAGCAAGTGATTTGAGATTTGCCATATATTTTGTTTTGTTTATTGTCTATCCGAAGAACATATAGCAGATTGCGATGGCTGCCACCACTCCTGCAAGGTCTGCCAGCAGTCCGCATGCCACGGCGTGACGGGTGTAGCGCACGCCTACGCTGCCGAAGTAGACGGCGAGGATGTAGAAGGTGGTATCGGTGGAGCCTTGGAAGATGCAGGAGAGACGTCCTACGAACGAGTCGGCACCGTATGTGGTCATGGCGTCCACCATCATTCCGCGGGCGCCGCTTCCTGAGAGAGGCTTCATAAGAGCTGTCGGCAACGCACCCACGAAGTCAGTATTGCCGCCGAGCGTGGCGACAATCCACTTGATGCCGTCAATGAGCATGTCCATGGCACCCGACGCACGGAACACGCCGATGCCCACGAGGATGGCTACGAGGTAGGGGATGATGCGCACGGCGGTGGTGAATCCGTCCTTCGCTCCTTCGATGAAGGCGTCGTATACGTTGACGCGGTGTCGCATTCCGGCAAGGATGAACACCACGATGATGGTCATCAGCAGGATGTTAGCCACGCTGGTGCTCACGACGTTCATCTGCGACTTGTCCATCTGAGAGAAGCCCCAGATGATGGCAGCCACCACGGCACACATTCCGCCGAGCGTGAGGAGCATGGTGCGATTGATGAGATTGATGCGCTGATAGAGCGAGGTGACGATGATGCCAGCCAACGTGGAGAAGAAGGTGGCAAGCAGGATGGGTACGAAGATGTCCGTGGGCTGCGCCGCTCCCATCTGCGCACGATAAACCATTATGGAGACCGGTATGAGGGTAAGTCCTGACGTGTTGAGCACGAGGAACATGATCATCGGATTGGTGGCGGTGTCTTTCTTGGGGTTAAGCTCCTGCAGCTGCTCCATCGCCTTCAGTCCGAGCGGCGTGGCAGCATTGTCCAGTCCGAGCATGTTGGCGGCTACGTTCATGAAGATGCTGCCCGTAACGGGATGACCCTTGGGAATGTCGGGGAACAGACGGGTGAAAACGGGCGACAGCACACGCGCCACGACGTTCACCACCCCACCCTTCTCGCCTATCTTCATGATGCCGAGCCACAACGAGAGGACACCGGTCAGACCGAGCGAAATCTCGAAAGCCGTCTTCGACGTGTCGAACGTGGAGTTCATTATAGCCGGAAAAACCTCCGTGTCGCCCATGAATATCAGTCGCACCAAGGCGATGACAAAAGCAACGAGGAAGAAGGCTATCCAGATGTAGTTTAGAACCATAAATTGGATGTTTTGATATTTATAATGAATGCAAATTTACCTATTATTTTGTAATAACTCAAATAAAAGTATTACTTTTGCATATATTCGAACAATATGGAGAGAACAGGAATATTCGTTGGGTCGTTCGACCCATTCACCATCGGTCACGCCTCAGTGGTAAGGCGTTCCCTGCCCCTCTTCGACCGCCTTGTGATAGGTGTCGGGGTGAATGCCGGCAAGCGATATATGAGCAGCACGGAGGACCGTGTGGCTGCCATAAGCCGTCTGTATGCCGATGACAGCCGCGTGAAGGTGGAGGCTTACACGGGGCTGACCGTAGACTTCGCCGAGCGACACGGCGCCAAGTTCATCGTGAAGGGAGTGCGCTCCGTGCGCGACTTCGAGTTTGAGCGCGAGCAGGCTGACATCAACCGCCGTCTCACCGGTGTAGAGACCGTCCTGCTGTATGCCGAACCGGGCATGGACAGCATCTCGTCCACCGTGGTAAGGGAGCTGACCAGCTATGGCAGGGACTGCACCGAGTTTCTGCCTTGAGAACAAAAAACATAAGAGAAAACATACAATACCGAACAGATATGATCACATACAACGTAGATGGCGTGAAGATGCCAAAGATAAAGAAGCGTGAGACGACAGCGTGGATTCGCGCCGTCGCCGCATCATACAACCTTAAAGTGGGTGAGGTGGGATATATGTTCGTGGACGACGAGAAGATTCTGGAAGTAAACAACGAGTATCTCGGCCACGACTATTACACCGACGTCATCACCTTCGACTACGACGAACCGGGAATAATAAGTGGCGACATCGTCATCTCTCTCGATACAGTACGCACCAACGCCGAGAAGTTCGGCAAGACTTACGACGAAGAACTAAGAAGAGTGATTATCCACGGCATCCTGCATCTCTGCGGCATCAACGACAAAGGACCGGGCGAACGCGAGATTATGGAGGCAGCGGAGAACAAGGCGCTGGCGATGATTAAAGGTTAGCAATGGCTCGTAGGAGAAATGGCAAACCGTAGGAGGAATCCTACAGTTTGCCTTTTCTCTCAATTTCTTTAGTTTTGATTCTGCACACCAATTGGTGTGCGCTTGCTTTTCAATTGACAAGCACATTCACCTTAATTGATATGAGCCTTCGTATCAATTGATATGATTTTCAGAAAAACACAAAGTTCGGTCGGAAAAGTGTACATTTGTCTCAAAAGTTCGGTCGGAAAAATGTTGTTTTTCTTGAAAGTTCGGCAGGAAAAGTGTACCTTTGTAACAGAAACAACTCAATATCAATGAATTATGTATAGAAACGTCATTACTCAATTAAAACGATGGAAAAACAAGGAGAATCGTAAACCTCTTGTTTTGTCTGGTGCTCGTCAGGTTGGCAAGACGTTTATGTTAACTGAATTTGGCAAACAAGAATTTGAGAATGTAGCTTACATAAATTGTGACGACAATGATATGGCAAAAAACCTATTCCTGCAAGACTATGATATGCAGCGTATTCTTCTTGCCATAGGTGCTATTACACGCCAAAATATCGTACCAGGCAAAACCCTTATTATTCTTGATGAGATACAAGAATTGAGAAGAGGTCTGACTGCTCTTAAGTATTTCTGTGAGAAAGCCCCACAGTATCATGTTGCAGTGGCAGGCTCCTTATTGGGTATAACCATGCATCAGGGAGAATCTTTCCCGGTTGGTAAAGTTGACATACTCAATATATACCCAATGACATTTGATGAATTTATGTTGGCAAAGGGTAGGGAGCAAATGGTTGAAATTCTGAAAAGCAAGGATTGGAATACCATCAAACTACTTCGATCAGAATACATCAAGCTGCTCCGAGAATATTATTTCGTTGGAGGTATGCCCGAAGCAGTAAAAACCTTTATAGAAACAAACGATTCTTTGAAGGTAAGAGAGGTACAGAAGAATATTCTCTATACGTATCAGAAGGATATATCTAAGCACGTTCCTACTTCAGAGGCCAACCGAATCAATATGGTTTGGCAGTCAATGCCTTCCCAACTGGTAAAAGAGAACAAGAAGTTTATTTACGGTGTGGCTAAGCCGGGAGGCAGAGCCAAAGATTTTGAAACTGCTATACAATGGCTAATGGATGCCGGATTGGTTTATAAAGCAGAGAGGGTGACTGAGCCTAAAATGCCATTGAAATTTTATGTGGATATCAGTAGTTTCAAGCTTTTTCTGCTTGATTGTGGTTTGCTTGGAGCCATGAGCGAAATTCCTGCCGAAAAACTATTGGTTGCTGATAATGGTATGGAAGAGTCGAAAGGTGCATTTACTGAGAATTATCTTATGAGTCAATTAGTTGCTACTAATGATACCTCTGTTTTCTATTATAGCAATAACGCTAAGCTGGAGATTGACTTTTTAATTCAGCATGGATGCGACATTGTGCCAATCGAAGCGAAGGCTGAAGAGAACCTGCGTTCTAAGTCTCTCTCAACGTTTGTTTCCAACCATCCACAACTGCATGGTGTGCGCTTTTCGATGTCTGATTATAGGGAACAAGATTGGTTGACTAATATTCCATTATATGCTGCTTCTGTGTATTTTTAGACATAGCAGAGAGGTTCTGCCGAATACAATATTTGCATTTCTGATGCTCAATACTATGAGTCCGGCGCACAACAAAATCTTTGGAGCGAAATTCTTGAGTTTTGAGCGTTTGTAAGCAATGCGTTTATACACAGCGTGTTATGCGCTCTTCTGAGCAAAACGTTATGAAATCAGACCAGCAATGCCCTACTTTTTTCTGCAATAGAGCCTCTTTGACACCCCAAAACAGTCGCTGTTGTCATACAATAAAGCCTCTTTTACACTCTGATAGTGGCACTATCAGAGTGTAAAAGAGGCTTTATCGTTAAGCGTTGATGCTGTCTGCACAGCAGAACACCGTAAAAACAGCAAACCTGAACTCTAGAATCATTTTTTATTTTGTAACATGTTTTTACTCTTTGGACAATATTTGCATGGTGGATAAGAAGATTTTTTCTAATGACCGATTTGGGTTCAAAACTCAAAATTCCTAATTCGCGAAGCGCCGCGCTTACTCTTCCATTCCTCCTCCGTAGTTCATCTGTACGTCGGAGTCGCTGCCCTTCTTCATCTGATGACGCTTTGCCTTCATATTACCGAAGTTATACGTCACGGTCAGGTTCACCTTTCTGCCACCGTGACGATGAATCTGATGGCGCGTGAAGTTTTCGCCGCTTGTGAAGGTCTCCCACTTGCGCGAGTCGAGCAGGTCACGGCAGTTGAGCGATACGGACAGAGCCTTGTTGAAGAAGTTCTTTCTTGCTCCGAAGTCTATGCTGTAGCTTGGCTTGCGATAACCCTGCGTTATCACCGTGCGAGCCTCATAACGTCCCGTGGTCTGGATGGAGATGTCGTACGGAAGGATGAGGCTGGCTGTCATGCGGGCGTTCCATGCGAAGTTATGGTCTTCCTTGCCCGTCACCGTCTGACCGTCGATGTCGTACGAGAATCCGTTGAGCTTATAGTAATAAGCGTTGGCGGAGGTGGTGAGGTCGAGGATGCGGAAGAGATTGTTCTTCAATGTCAACTCCAGACCTGACGACAGACTCTTCGCCACGTTCATCGAAGTGGAATAGAACAGTCCGTCCGTGGAACTCTTGTAGGAGATGCGCTGGATGACGTCCGACGTGGGGCGATAATAGGCGGAGAGGAGCAGAGAATGTCTGTCCCACTGCTTCAGATAGTTGAGCGAGAACGAATTGCTGAACTCCGGCGTAAGATACGGGTTACCGAACGACACGGTGGTGGCGTCGCGCGTATCACGGAACGAATTGAGCTCGCCTCCCCAAGGACGACGCAGACGACGCGTGTAGTTGACCTGTAGCTGCTGTGTGGGAGTCATCTGCCATGAGAGGAAGAGCGACGGGAAGAGCTGGAAGTAGTCCTTCTTGAAAGGCTTCTCACGCAACGACGCATCGTGCTCCTGCTCCCACGTATAGCTCTCGGTGTTGACGCGCCAGTACTCGCCTCTCAGACCTCCCATGATGCCCACCGGACCGAGCTTATAGCTGAGCGTGGTGTAGAAGGAGTGCTGGTCCTGGTTGTATATGAAGCGGTTGAAGTACTTGCGGTCCTCTTCAGCTGCTGCGCCGTCAAACGACGTATTGTCAATATACGATTCCTGCGGCGTGTTCTCCCTTGAGAAGTTGGCTTGATAGCCAGCCTCAATCTTGAAGTCCTTCGTCACCTGATTCTCGTATTCCAGCTTTATCTCCTTGCGGTTATTGTTGATATGCTGCGGACGATACTGATAGTCGTAAGACGTGGCAATGCCGTCCACAACGGTGGAGTCCTGATACCAGTTGTCGCCGTCCATCTTCCATTTGCTGATGTCAGCGGTGAAGTCGATGAAGTGCTTGTCAGAGAATGAGTGGCGGTACGTAAACTCGCCGTAATACATTCCCATGCCACTCTTTCCTCGGCTGAGACGGTCCATGCGATAGTCGTGCAAGCCATCGCCTACGGCTGTATAATAATAAGGTGTGAGACTGTTGGAGCGGCGCTCGCCGTCCATAAGCATTCCGCTGAGCGTCAGCTCGTCCTTCTTCGTGGCGTGGAGCGTCACGCCGGCACGTGTGAAGAGATTGTTGCCCCAGTGGTCGTTGTCGGCACGATAGTCCTGATTGTAGGTGGAAGAAGTCTGATGGCTCTCGGCACGTCCCGTATTGGAGCGGTGGCGATAGCCGATGTTGGCATAAGCGTCGATGAGCGAACTGCTGTAGTTGATGTTAAAGCTGGTGTTGGCTCCGCGTCTGGTGTCGCCGCCAGCCTGCAGCGAACCATAATAGCCCGCCTTACGGTTTTTCTTGAGCACGATGTTGATGATGCCTACCGATCCTTCAGCGGAGAACTTTGCCGAAGGATTGTCAATGACCTCGATGCGGTCGATGCTCTCTGCGGGGAGCTGCTGCAGAATCTGCGCACGGTTGTCTGTTGTCAGACCCGAAGCCTTGCCGTTTATCCATACCTCCACACTGGAGTTGCCACGCAGCGACACGTTGCCGTCGTTGTCCACCTCCACGGAGGGCACGTTGTCGAGCACGTCAGACGCCGACTGTCCTGCATTGCTGATAAGCTGCGACACGTCGAAAGTCTTGCGGTCCACCTCCAGCTTCATCGTCGCCTTTTGTCCGGTGACTGTCACACCCTGGAGCATCTTGGCGTCCTGCGAGAGATAGAGAATGTTATAGTGGACGTCACGCTTCGGGGCGCCGACGGTGAACGTACGCTTCACCTCACGATATCCTATGTAGGACAGCGTGACGTTGTAAGAGCCGTCGTCCAGGCCGCTGATATTAAAGTTGCCGTTTATATCGGTGGTTCCGCCAGCGACAAATTTGTCGTTGTCAGAGAGCGTAACCTTCACATTTACGAATCCAAGCGGTTCGGAGGTCTGCTTGTCAAGCACCTTTCCACGTACCGAACCTTGAGCCCATCCTGCCACCACAACTGTGCAGGTAAGGCATGACATTAAAAGACGTTTCATATCCATACATCTATAGACGGAGCATAGGATATGACAGTTTAAGAAAGAAAAGGATATTTTGGTTTTTTAACGTTGGAGAAAGGCAGGGCTTTGACAAAAACCATTCAAAACACAAGCTATATATCTTGCTTAAAATAGTACATACATATTTATAACCTTGTGTTTTTATATGTTTTTCCGATTATGGGCGCGTGCTGTGCACAAATAAAAGGCTTTACGTTAGGTTGTCGAGAACTGGTTCTCGTAAGACCTAATGTAAAGCCTTTTATTTAAATCCGATAGGATTTGCGCCCATAAGCGGATTGTGGAGAAAGGTTTTTGTCAAAGCCCTGCCTATATAAGCAGCCTATTAGCAGCCCTTATGCGTCATGATGTCCAGCACCATTTCGTCGGTGCGGTTCATTGCTTCGGCACCGATGCTGGTGAGATTGCGGATGGAACGGTCTACGTCGTCGTCGATGATGCCTTCCACGGACGACACGCACTTGCCTTCCATTGAAAGGAGGGCAGAGAGGAGAGCGGTGGAAACGCCTGACGAAATCTTGAGGGCGCAGCTGGGCTTCGCACCGTCGCAGATCATACCCGTGATGTTGGCTATCATGTTCTTCACAGCAGAGCAGATATGCTGATAGTCGCCTCCCATGAGATAGGTGATGCCGCAGCTTGAACCTATACTTGCTACCACACAACCGCAGAGGGCTGAGAGCTTGCCGAGGTTCTGCTTGATATAGATGGCGGTAAGGTGACTCAGGATGAGAGCGCGGATCTGTTCTTCCTCAGTATTCTCGTTCTCGTCGGCATATACAGCCACGGGATTGGTGGCGCAGATGCCCTGATTGCCCGAGCCTGAATTGCTCATAACCGGAATCATGGCACCTCCCATACGTGCGTCGCAAGCCGATGCTGTCTTGGAGATGATGTGTGAGAAGATGGAATTGCCGAAGATGCCGTGGCTGAGAGGACGGTCAATGGTCTTGCCGAGGCAATGTCCGTAGTTGGCTTTCTTCGACTCTTCTGCAATGCGGAAGTTGTATTCGCGGGTCTTGAGGATAAATCGGATTTCGTCCAAGGGAGTGGTGGTGGCGAAATCATACACCAAGCGCATGTTGAGACGGATGTCGTTGTTGGCAGCTACGGCGCCAGCGGGCTTGCGATTGTCCATCAATACCTCACCGTCCTTCTCTTCATACACGAAGCGTGTGTGGTCGGTGGCGATGACGGCAATGGCCTCATGGCCGCCAGCCTTGCAATGTATCTCCACGTAGAGTTTCTCGGTGATGCCCTGCTTCAGGCAGATGTCGATGTGTTCGTTGGCTGCCACGTATGCCTTTCCCTCCTCAAGAGTGGCTGGAGTGAGGTCCTTGATTACCTCCAGGCCATATTCTGACTTTCCTACGATGGCACCAAGTGCGATGGCGATGGGCAGACCAATCATTCCCGTACCGGGGATTCCCACGCCCATAGCGTTCTTAAGGATGTTTGCCGACAGATGTGCCTCTATCTTCTCCGGGCGGCATCCCAGGAGTTCTGTGGCACGTGCCACGCAGAGCGACACGCACATTGGTTCTGTACAACCGACAGCCGGCACTACCTCACGGTTGATGAGGCTTATTATCTGTTCACGAATGTTGTTGTCAAGCATTACAGTATATGTTGTTTTATGGTTAGTTTTGACTGCAAATTTATTAAATAAAATAATGACAAGCAAGAATTATCCTGCTTTTTCAATATCGAGTATAAACAAATCTCCTTGTCTACTTGTATCTTGTCTGCCCGCCTGCCGGTGAGCATACAAAAACAGGGACTTCCCTGCATTGCGTGCTGCAATACGGGGATAGTCCCTGCGTTATTCTTAGTTATGATATGTCATACTGTTTACTTCGACTCGCCGTACTTGTCAAGACCGGCATTGAGGAAGTCGATATATTCAGAGATGTTCTCGTCGTATGAGCGGCTGCCGGTGAGCGGCATGCCCTCGTTGTCGAGGAGGATGTACATCGGCTGGGTGTTAGAACCGAACTTGTGGCGCTGGAGATAGCTCCACTTGTCGCCTACGGTGCGGAGTGTACGCTTTGAACCGTCGGTGTCTGTCACCTCCATCTGCTGCGGCAGCGGAGTCTTGTCGTCCACGTAGAGCGAGATGAGCACGTACTTTTGGTTGAGCAGGTCAGCCACCTTGGCGTCTGTCCATACGGCAGCCTCCATCTTACGGCAGTTAACACAGCCGAAGCCAGTGAAGTCAACCATAACCGGCTTGCCCTCAAGACGAGCTGCTGCCATACCTGCCTCATAGTCTTTGAAGCGCGGATGAACCTCGTTCTTGTAGAGATTGAAGTCCTGAGTGTTCATTGGCGGTGCGAAAGCAGAGACTGCCTTAAGAGGTGCACCCCACAGACCAGGAATCATATAGAAGGCGAATGAAAGCGAAGCGAGAGCGAGGAAGAACTGCGGCACGTTGGTGCGGCGGCCTTCATCATCGTGCGGGAAGTTGAACATACCGAGGAGGTAGAGACCCAGCAGAGAGAAGATGCCAATCCAGAGTGCGAGGAACGCCTCACGGTCGAGGATGTGCCAGCCGTAAGCGAGGTCGGCCACTGAGAGGAACTTCAGCGCGAAAGCCAGCTCGATAAAGCCAAGAACCACCTTCAGCACGTTCATCCAACCACCTGACTTAGGTGCTGACTTGAGCAGTGTGGGGAACATTGCGAAGAGAGCGAAGGGCACAGCCAGAGCGATGGCGAAGCCGAGCATACCGATGGTCGGAGCTACGATGCTGCCTTCTGACGATACTGCCACAAGGAGGAAGCCGATGATAGGACCGGTGCATGAGAAGCTCACGAGCGAAAGGGTGAACGCCATGAGGAAGATGCTGAGGATGCCGCTTGTCTGTTCTGACTTGGCGTCAATCTTATTGGTCCAAGATGCCGGCAGCGTTATCTCGAAAGCTCCGAAGAAGGAAGCTGCGAACACTACGAGCAAGAGGCAGAAGAGGATGTTGAAGATGGCGTTGGTGGAGAGGGCGTTAAGAGCGCTGGCTCCGAACAACATCGACACAATCAGACCGAGAGCCACGTAGATAACCACGATGCTCACACCGTAGGTGATGGCTTCACGGATGGCCTTCTTACGTTCCTTGTTACGCTTGAGGAAGAAGCTCACTGTCATCGGGATGATAGGCCATACGCACGGGGTGAAGAGTGCGAGGAATCCGCCTACGATACCTGCGAGGAAGATGTAGAGGAGTGAGTTGCTCACGGGCTTGTCATATTTGGCAAGCTCTGAGATAACCGGTGTCCAGAGCTTCTGGGCTTCTGACTTGTCGAGAACTGCGGGGGCAGCTGCGCTGTCAGCAGCGACTGCCGAATCAGCCTTTACAGTGTCGGCGGTCAGCCCTTGAGCCTCTTCCTTTGCCTCTTCGGCAGCTGCAGCAGCGTCAGTAGCGGGAGCCTTGCCCTGCTTGTGCAGCTCTACGGTTGTGGGAGGCATACACATCTCCTCGTTGCAAGCGCCGAACTCGAGGTAGCACTTGATGGAATATGTCGGCTTAGTGAATTTCACTTTCTGGACAAACTGAACGCTGTGCTCGAAGTAACGGAGCTTCATTCCGAACATAGGGTCCATCTCAGAAATCTCACGACCGCGCGGTGTAAGTTTTCCGACCAGCTCGATACCGTCTTTTTTATCGACATGGAATGACGCCTCAACGGGGCCGTCGCTACCAAGATTGGTAGAATAGACGTGCCATCCCTTTTCGATCTTACCAGAGAAGATAATCTCGCCCTCAGCAGTATTGCCTGTCTTGAGCTGCGAGGTAAACTTCACGGGGTTTGCCATCTGCGCATTGCAGAACATTGCTACCATAAGCAGCAAGGCAAGTGAAATCGCTTTTCTCATAGAGTTTACTTGTGTGAATGTTAAAAGATTTTGAATTGTTTTATGTACTCCCACCGGGAATCGAACCCGGATCAAAGGTTTAGGAAACCTCCGTTCTATCCATTGAACTATAGGAGCATCTTCCTATCCTAATCAAAGAAAGATCATTTGTTTGATTTATACAGCATAAGATTCTGCAAAATTATTGATTTTTTTCGGAACACCGAAATAAAAGAGGCGCTTTTATATGCAATAGATATATCAAATGCCGCTTTTTTCGTTGTTATCAAATTGTGATACAGCTGTTTCGAAATTGCTCGGACTGCTAAGTTGTATGGTTTCTCCGCTGACGGGATGGCGAAATTCTATGCTGGCAGCATGCAGATACATGCGCTGACGGGTGGCGCTGCGACCGTAGAGAGGGTCGCCGAGGATGGGCGTAGCAAGACCTTCGGGGTGGGCACAGTGGATGCGCAGCTGATGGGTTCGACCCGTATGCGGAGTGAGCAAGACGTGAGTGACGCCAGAGGGGAACACTCTCAGGACATGAAAGTCGGTGACGGCAGGCTTGCCAGTCTGATAATCCACCTGCTGACGGGGTCGGTCTGAAAGGTCTGGAGAGAGCGGAAGGGTGATGCGACCGTCGCGTCCGTCGTCGCTCATGGTGCGGAACGGGGTGTCGGGGAGGCGTTCCGGGATGCCGTCGAGCAATGCCTCGTAACTCTTCTTCACTTCACGGGAGGCAAACTGGCGCTGCATTTCGGTGTAGACAGCGTCGTTAAGGGCGAGGACAAGTAGACCGCTTGTGTCCATATCAAGGCGATGAACAGCTTTTACCATGACTGGTTTTTCCGTCATACTCTTTCCTTCGGCATGGCGACGTGCCAGCATTCGCTTTACATATTCCTCAACGTTAGCAGCCGAATCGTCCTCCGTCACCATCACTTCCTTGCCCGGAACTGAGAGCATGCCTGAGGGCTTGTCCACCACAATGATGGCTTCGTCCTCGAAAACGATGCGCGGTTCGCCTACGTTTCTCACGCGTTGGAGCGGATTTGGTTCGACGTCCAGTCCGATAAGCATGTGCGTAAGGATGGGCAGACACTTCGAACGGCAGGCTGGATAGTAATGCAGATGGTGTCGAATCTCCTGACGCGGCGAGTCACCCCACCAGAATTCAGCCATACATAGAGGTTGAAGTCCGTGACTGTAAGCATATTGCAGGAGTTTTGGAGCGCAGCAATCGCCGGTTCCAGCGGGTGGCATCGTTCCGGTTTTCTCGAGGAATATGTCGGTTATGTCGCGCACTTCGCCACGAGCGTTGAGCATGCGATATTGAGAGAAGAGCCATTTCTGCAGTTCGTCACTCATCTCGCTGCGACGATGGCGCAACGCTTCTATTCGCGAACGATGATGTTCCACCTCCTCCGTCAGCGCCGCAAGCGTCTGGTCCGACTCCTTCTTGAAGCGTCGCAGCTCCGCTTTCATGTGTTGGCTTTCCTTTATCATGGCAGCCTCCTCGTCCTTTGAGATCGGTCCACTTGCCCTTCGCTCGTCACGTTTGGCCTTTGCAGCAGCTATATCAGCCTTGCGTTCTGCCATCTTATTGGCGTAAAGGGCTTTAGCGTCCGCCAGCCTTTGCTGCGCTTCCTTGTATTCCGGGGCGTTCACAAGGGCCTCAACCTCATGATTAAGAGCCGAAATCTCTGCCTCGGTGAGCTTGAAATGTCCGTCCGGACGCTGCGCATCGAAGACCGGAGGCACGAAGAAAGTCCAGTCATTGCGACCCGATAGCAATCCGGAATAAGCTGCAAGGAAAGCGTAGGGCGCCACTTCCGCTGTTCCATCGCTCACCAATGGCTGACCGTCCGCAGCCTCATTCCTCACCACGAGCACTCCGAACATCTTTCCCCCACCCTCTCCATCGCATACACCTGACGTACGGATGTAATGCTGCACAGCCTCAGCCGCCAACTCACACAGCGGATGAGGAGTATAGCAGAAGGGGTATGTGAACTGTTTCGGGGGCTGTATATCGGTATGAAGTGGATGTATAATGTTGCTCATAGTAAGTATGATGTATAATAAGAGGTGGGGAATAGACAAGGCAAAGTTAGTAAAAATCTCCGCCATACGCATAAATGCACAATATAATATATGATATTTCGATTATTTTGTCTACATTTGCATTGGCTCGAATGCCACTGGCATCGCACCTAACAGCCGAAAGCATACTTAAAGAATAACATAAAAACAGAAAACAAAATGAGTACACTGAAAAAAATGTTCGCCTCAAAGCTTCTTGAGGTAAAGGCCATCAAGCTTCAGCCCAACGATCCTTTCACATGGGCATCAGGATGGAAGTCGCCGATTTATACTGACAACCGCAAGACATTGGCTTATCCCGAGCTCCGTTCTTTCGTAAAACAGGAGCTTGTACACCTCATCCATGAGGAGTTTCCCGAGGCTACAGCCGTGGCTGGTGTTGCCACTGGAGCCATCGCCCAGGGCGCTCTCGTTGCTGACGAGTTGCTTCTCCCCTACTGCTACGTTCGTCCGAAGCCGAAGGATCACGGCATGGGCAACCAGATTGAGGGCACCATTCCCGAGGGAGCAAAGGTTGTAGTGGTGGAGGACCTTATCTCTACCGGCGGCTCATCACTCAAGGCTGTTGACGCTCTGCGCAAGGCAGGCTTCGAGGTAGTGGGTATGGTGGCAAGCTATACTTACGGTTTCCCCGTTGCTGAGGAGGCATTCAAGGCTGCCAACGTTCGCCTCGTAACTCTCTCTGACTATGAGCACACCACAGCCATCGCCGCTGAGACCGGCTACATCAATAAGGAAGACCTCGAGGTTCTGGCTGAATGGCGCAAGGATCCGGCTAACTGGAAGAAATAACAAGAGCAGACGAAAATAACGAAATGAGTACATTCGAAAGTACAATCCGCCAGATCAACTATCCCCAGCAGAGTGTCTACTCGAAGCTCAGCGACCTTAACAACCTTGAGAAGCTCAAGGAGCGCATGGAGCTGATGAAGGACAGCATGCCGGAGGAAGCTCGTCAGCAAGCGGAGAAAATCAAGGACCTCACATTCGATGCTGACTCAATGTCTGTGAATGTGCCGCCGGTGGGCGCCATACGTCTGCGTATCGTAGACCGCGACGAGCCGAAGTGCATCAAGTTTGAGACGGAACAGAGCCCGATTCCCTTCAATTTCTGGATTCAGATTCTCCCCGTCACAACCACGACATCGAAGATGAAGCTCACGATAAAGGCTGACCTCAATCCCTTCATCAAGCAGATGGTGAAGAAGCCACTGCAGGAAGGAATAGAGAAAATAGCCGACGTGCTGCAGATGATTCAGTACGAATAACAGTTATAGTTGAGAGTTGGGAATTCTCAACTCTCAACTATAAATTATCAAATAGACAACTCTCAATTAACGAAACATGACATCGAGCAGAATCATTTCATTGTTCCTTAAGACGCGCACGTCATTTATCGTCACGTCGCTTAAGGCTTTCTTGCTGGCAGCACCGCTTCTCGTAGCCTGCTCAGCCGACTCGTTCGACTTCTCCTCGCTACACGCTTACTTCGTTTTCGACAATTCCGTACATCAGGATCCGACACTTCAAAGCGCACTCAACCCTATGTCACCGGGTGTGTTCTGCCGCATCCATGAGGGTTCGGAAGGCGGAGCGCTGTTCATTTACTTTGAGAGCAACCAGAGCAACAAGACCACAAAGGCAAAGGAGAACGCTGACGACCTGCGACGTACACGCGCCATCGGCGTATATAACAAGACGGGTGTGATAGTAGGTTACGGCAATCTTTCGTCTCCTGCCACGCTGTATGCCTACGACAGCCAGTGCCCGGAATGTTACGCTAAGACCAATATGGTGTCATACAAGCTCAACATCAACTCCAAGGGATTTGCCACTTGCGCCAACTGCAAGCGCGAGTACGACCTCAACAACAACGGCATCTGCAAGACGGGAGGCAAAAAACTAATCAAATACCGAGCCACTTCTACAGGCGCACTCGGCGTCCTCAGCATCAACAATTAAGCGGAGGCAGCAGGACGTAAAAGCTCAATTCTTATAGCTAAAATCAGTTAAAAAAGGCGCATTCCCTCATAAAATGTGAGAGAATTTTAGCAACATACTTATTATCAATACATTAACATAATGGGCGCAGTCTGCATTGACTGCGCCCATTATTAGCGTTTATATTTTCTTACTTCTTCTTTGGTCTGCGGCGTGCCCATCCTTCCTCAGAGAAGTCGGGCTCTTCGCCTACGAGCTTGATATCGGGATTGTCGATGAACTGGCGCCAGTCGTCCTGACGTCCGCTCTCAAAGCGTGCGGCTCCACGCTGCGAACGGCCTCGTCCTTCACCGTCGTTGCGACGCTTTGAGCGCTTCTCATACTGATTGGCATCGTCGCGACGTGACGAGCGGCGGTCGCCTCTTGCTCCACGATCCGAACCTGAACGGCGCTGCTGACGTCCGCCGTTGTTGTCAGAAGGCGTGTCGTCGGCGTCGTTGCAGCGAACCGTGCGACCACGGTATGAGGCTCCGTTAAGAGCACGCATAACCTTCTGTGCGTCCTCCTCCGGCACTTCGATGTACGAGATGCGGGCAAGCAGGTCGATGTGGCCTACGTCCTGACGGCCGTGAACGTTGCGGTTGATGAACTGCATCACCTCGCCCGGATAGAATCCGTCGTCCTTTCCGAGATTGATGAAGAGGCGGCGGTAACCCTTCTCAGGCATGCGCTTCTCGCGCTTCTTGCCGTCACGACCCTCACCACGCTCCTTGCGGTCGTGCGATGTGGACGGCTTGACAATCTCAGGGGCGTTGGCGTAATACTTAAGGAAGCGGCCGAACTCCAGCGAAACAATCTTCTTGAGGATGTCCTCCTTGTCGAAGTACTCGAAGTGACGGTTGATATCCTCCATGAACGGAGCAATCTGGTCCTCGTCCACGTCCACCTTCTCTATCTCGTCAATGGCCTTGAAGAGCTGCTTGGAGCATATTTCCTGCGGTGTGGGCAGCGTTCCGTCCACAAATTCCTTGCCTATAACCTTCTCTATGGCTCTTATCTTGCCCTTCTCCTTCGTATGTATGATGGAGATGGACGTGCCCTTCTTGCCGGCACGACCGGTACGTCCTGAGCGGTGAGTATAGCTCTCTATGTCGCCGGGCATGCCATAGTTGATGACATGCGTAAGGTCGTCCACGTCCAGTCCTCGCGCTGCCACGTCCGTAGCGACGAGCAACTGCGTGAGATGCTGGCGGAACTTCTGCATGGTGATGTCGCGCTGCTGCTGCGAGAGGTCGCCGTGCAGCGGCTCTGCGTTATATCCGTCGCGGATGAGCTTGTCTGCCACCTCCTGCGTTTCAGCCTTGGTGCGGCAGAATATGATGCCGTAGATGCGGGGATAATAGTCGACGATGCGCTTCAATGCCAGGTATTTGTCCTTGGCATTCACCATATAATATATGTGGTTGACGTTCTCTGCGCCCTCATTGCGCGAGCCTACCACTATTTCCTTGTAGTCATGCAGGTAGCCACGCGCAATCTTCTCAATCTCCTTACTCATCGTAGCTGAGAAGAGCAGCGTATTGCGGTCCTGCGGAACATTCTCGAAAATCTCGTTGATACTGTCGGAGAATCCCATGTTGAGCATCTCGTCAGCCTCGTCAAGCACCACGTTGCGCACGGCTTCCAGCTTGGCAGCGCCGCGTCCTACGAGGTCGATGAGTCGTCCCGGTGTGGCTACGATGATCTGTGCGCCACGCTTCAGGGCGTGCATCTGGTCGATAATGGATGTTCCTCCGTATACTGCCACAACGTTGATGCCCTTTATATACTTTGCGAACGACTTGAGGTCGTCGGCAATCTGCAGACACAATTCACGTGTCGGCGAGATTACGATGGCTTGTGTGGCGCGGTTTGTGGGGTCTGTACGTTGCAGGAGCGGAATGCCGAAAGCGGCGGTCTTTCCTGTTCCTGTCTGTGCGAGGGCGATGACCTCGTTGCCATCGCCGAGCAAATAGGGTATTACTTCTTCCTGGACGGGCATCGGATGCTCAAATCCAAGTTCTTCAATGGCGCGGCGGATGTCGCCGTTTACGCCAAGTTCTTCAAATGTCTTCAATTGCTTTACTATGTTTACTTGTTTACAATCTCAAGCACATCCTCTATCGTACGGTCAAACGGACCTGTGTGCTCGAGCTTCAGTGTGCACATGGCAGCGGCGAATCGTCCCGACTCGTCATATCCTTTGCCCTGTGAACGACACCAGAGATAACCTGCTGAATATGTATCGCCACATCCCGTGGCGTCCACTATGTCGTGCGGTTCGTAAGCGGGAATCTCGTAGAACTTTCCTTCGGCGAGAATCAGAGAGCCGTAGCTTCCCAACGTCACCACCACTTCCTTCACGCCCCACTCTGCCAGTCTCTCGGCAGCCTTGCGCGGGTCGGTGAGTCCGGTTATCACCTCCATCTCGTGCTCGTTCACCTTTATGATGTCGGTATGAGCGAGAATCTGGAGCTTGTCAGCCCAGTCGATGGCAAAAACCTGCTCACCACGCACCTCACGAAGAAATCCCTGAGCGTCTATGGAGATGCGTCCTTTGGAAGAGAGATACTTTATCACCTCCGGCGAGAAGTCGTCGCTGAGCAACGAACCGAGATGGAACACCTTGGCATCAAGGGTGCTCATCTCCTCAATGGTGAAGGGGTCGGCACGCTCAAGCACACGCTGTGTGCGTTCGTTCTGGTTCTCACCATACTTGTTTTCGAAGTAGACGGTGTGGCGGCTGGGGAAGGTCAGCACGTCAATGCCTACGCGGCGCATTGCCTCTGCCGACTCCATCTCGCTTTCGCCGAGCTTTGTGACGAGCTGGAAAGTGACGTCCTTCGGGAGATGATTGAACGCATAAGAGAAATAAAACGATGTGCCTCCTGCCATGTAGACAGTCTTGCGCGGAGTGATGATCTTATCTTTAGTGATATGACCGATACAACATATATCTTTCATTGTGGATTGACTTGTTTTAGTCATTAAAAATGGGGTTATCTATAGAATGTGCAAAGTTAGTGAAATTATTGCGCAAAACTTGCTTATTTCCATAATTTTTAAGAAATTTGCATCCTCATACATACATAGAGAAACATAATATTAACTAAGATTTTCCACCATGCGAAAAGTAATAGGTATCGGCGAGACAATGCTCGACATCATCTTCAAGAACGGCAAGCCCATAGAGGCTGTGCCGGGAGGCTCCACCTTTAACGGCATCGTATCGCTCGGAAGGGCGGGCGTCAAGACCGTGTTCGTCAGCGAGACGGGCAATGACAGAGTGGGCGAATACGTCCGTGATTTTCTCCGAGACAACAACGTCGACACATCTGCCATTAACGTATTTCAGGAAACTAAGTCGCCGGTGTCGCTCGCATTCCTCGACAAGGACAACAATGCTGACTATATATTCTATCGCGACCAGAAGCATGACCACATGGACTTTGCCTATCCTGACATCCAGAAGGACGACATCGTGGTGTTCGGATCGTTCTATGCCGTCAATCCGGCGCTGCGTCCGCAGGTTTCGGGTCTGCTCGAATACGCCCGCCAGCGCGGAGCCATCATCTATTATGACGTCAACTTCCGCAAGGCTCACCAGGCTGACGTGATGAAGGTTACGCCTAATCTCATAGACAACCTTGAGTATGCCGACATCGTAAGAGGCTCGAAGGAGGACTTCGAAGTGCTCTATAAGAAGGACTCGGCTGAGCGCGTCTATCGTGCCGAGACATTGTTCTACTGCAAGCGATTCATCTATACCGACGGACCAAATCCCGTAAGCGTATTCTCCAACAACGGCTTCCACAAGGAGTATGCCATGCCCAAGACCGAGACGGTGAGCACCATCGGAGCCGGCGACAACTTCAATGCTGGATTCATCTACGGCATGATAAAGTACGGCGTGACGCGCGACGACGTGGAGCAGGGCCTTTCCGAGGAGGTTTGGGACAAGCTCATCGCCACAGCCACGGCTTTCTCTGCTGACTGCTGCAAGGACATCTTCAACTATATCTCGAAGGAATTCGGTCAGCAGCTGCAGAATAAATAAATGACACTACTATTCAAACAACCCAAAACATATCAACAATGAAGACAGAAATCACTTCGTCCATCCATTACGTTGGCGTCAACGACCGCCACAAGACTCTCTTCGAGGGTCTATGGCCTCTGCCTTACGGCGTGAGCTACAACTCGTACATAATCCTTGACGACAAGATTGCGCTTGTCGACACCGTGGAGGTGGACTTCTTCCCGCAATTCCTTGACAACATCCGCCGCGTCATCGGCGACCGTCAGATTGACTATATCATCGTGAACCACGTGGAGCCTGACCACAGCGGCAGCATCGCTCTCATCAAGAAGTATTATCCCGAGGCCGTAATCGTGGGCAACAAGAAGACCTTCGACATGCTCGGCGGCTATTATGGCGTGGGCAACAAGGGCGACATCCTCGAGGTGAAGCAGGGCGATAGGCTCTCGCTGGGACATCACGAGCTGGCGTTCACTATGGTACCGATGGTGCATTGGCCCGAGACAATGGTGACGCTCGACACCACAGTCGCCACCCTCTTCTCTGGCGATGCTTTCGGATGCTTCGGCGCTCTCTCGGGTGCTGTGATTGACGAGGACATGTGCTGCGACATATTCTGGGACGAGATGCGCCGCTATTACTCTAACATCGTTGGCAAGTACGGTGTGCAGGTGCAGCAGGCGCTGAAGAAGCTCGCCGGCGTGAAACTCGACTATATCTGCTCTACACACGGTCCCGTATGGCATAAGCACATCGAGCGCGTGGTAAGCATGTATGACAGCATGAGCCGTTACGAGGCTGAGCCGGGTCTGGTGGTCTGCTACGGTTCGATGTACGGTAATACGGAGCGTGCGGCAGAGATGATTGCAGCAGCCGCAAGTGAGGCTGGCGTCAAGAACATCGTCATGCACGACGTTTCGCGCGAGAACCACTCGTTCATCATCCGCGACATCTTCCGCTACAAGGCCATAGCCCTCGGCGCCCCCACATACAACAACGAGATTTATCCGCCGATGGCATCATTGCTCTCCGAGCTTGCCGGACGCAACCTCAAGGACCGCTTCCTCTCTGTCTTCGGCTCGTTCACATGGGCAGGTCAGACCGTGAAGAAGATTCTCGCATACAACGAGGGGAAGCTGAAGCTGGAGCTCGTGGGCAACACCGTGGAGATAAAGCAGAGCCTCAGCGAGGAGACTCGCCAGCAATGTGAGCAGCTCGGAAAGGAAATAGCGAAGAAACTGGCTGAATAATATAGAAGTTTTAAGTCTGAAAACTTGTTTGGCATAATATAAATGCTTATTTTTGCGATAAGAAAAGCTTTAGAATATGTCAACAGACGAGAAAACCATCTTAAAGATAAGAGATATAGCAAAGACTGCTATCCCTACTGGAAGCAAGGCTATATTGTATGGATCAAGGGCGAGAGGAGATGCGCACAACGATTCAGACTGGGATATCCTTATCCTTTTGGACAAAGAAAAACTTGATCAGTCCGACTATGACAGAGTAAGCTATCCTTTCGTATTGTTAGGTTGCGATCTTGGTGCAGAAATCAATCCCATCCTCTATACAAAAAAAGAATGGGAGTCATACAATTTCACTCCGTTCTACGAGAATGTCAATAGAGACGGCATAACATTAGTGTAATATGGAAAAAGACAATCAAAAAATTTTGGTTAGTCTGCAAACAGAGAAAGCCATTTTGTCAAGACTATTATCAGCCTGATTGTCATCTAATAGCCCTACTATTGCTGAATAGCATCAACTGAAATGAAGGCTCGTACCAACTGGTGCGAGCCTTCATTTTTTGATGCGGGCAAAGCCCTGCCTAATTCGTACAAGCATTCAGTTTGACACAATATTTGCATTTCTAATGCTCAATACTCCTCGTTCAGCGCACTAAGAAATCCTTGGTGCGAAATTTTCGAGTTTTGAGCGTGCGGCGATAATGCGTTGATGTGTAACTGGTTATACAGTTGTGAGAAGAAATGTGCAATGAATGCGGAGCCAAACAAGCATCATTGGGTTTGCTATAGAGCCACTTTTACACTCTAATACAGCCTCTTTCGTTATACAAAAACAGCCTCTTTTACACTCTGATAGCGTCACTATCCGACCGTAAAAGAGGCTTTTCTTGTATATTATGGGGTCAACATCGAAGCAAAACCCCACAAAAACAGCCATACAAATCTCTAAAACCGATTTTTATTTTGTAACAGGTTTTTACTCTTGGGACAATATTTGCATAGTGGACGGCAGCCGTCGTCCTCCATCCCCCATTCCTTCATCTTCTCGAAGTCATACTCATCCATTCCTGCCTGGCGCAGGGTCACGGCGCGGTTATGGTCGTCGAGATAGAGGCGGTGGCGCGGGGCTTTATAGTTGGCATCTGTCAGGGAGCGCGGCGTCAGATCGGCGGTGCGCGGCGATGATATGCCAGCCACCGACATCAAGGTGGGGAAAAGGCTTACGCTGGTCTCCACGTCCTTGTCACGATTGGCGTGGAGGGCGACTGTTATGGCGCTGTAGTCACGACTGTACTGCTCCGATGTCCATACGAGAAGCGGCACGTTGAGGTCGTAAGCCGAGGGCACGGGCGAGGCGTGGAGGAAGCGTTGGCGCTGGTCGTCGAAGATGTTCTCGCCGTGGTCGGAGGTGTAGATCATCGCAGCTGCGCAACCACGGTCACGCAACATACCGATGATGGAAGCCAGAAGGCGGTCGGTCTGCAGTATGGTGTTGTCGTAAGCGTTTATAAGAGAAGGACGATTCTTCGCCTTTGCCTCCGTCGGAGTGTCGGGAAGGAAGCGGGCTTCGCTCTGCGGATAGCGGTCGCGATAGTTGAAGTGCGAACCGTATGTATGAAGCACTATGAGTTCCTTGGTGCGCTTCTTTGCCAGAATACGCTTCACGTAAGGGAGGAGTTGCTCGTCACTCGTGGCCGCAACCACATCCTCAGAACCTTCCTTTGCCTCCGTCTCGTCCTCACGAATGAAGATGCAGTCGTCCGCTTCGCAGCCGAAGAAGTCGATGTAAGAATGGTTGGGCAACTGATTAGAGACGAACGTGGTGTGGAATCCAGCCTCACGAAACGCCGTAATGATGCTCTTCTCGTCGTACAATCTATCATGGTCGGCAGCGGAAGCGGCAGAGAGAAGCATCGGAACACTCTTGTGAGTGGTGTTCGACTGTGACATGGTATGCGAGAAAACCGTCAGTCCTTCCGTGCGTGAAAGCAGCGGATTGGTGGGTCTGTGATAGCCATAGAGCTGGAAGTTGGCGGCACGTGCGGTCTCGCCGATGACGAGGACGTACACTTCGGCTGAGTCGGCGGGATGGTCTGACTTGGCGTCGAAGCGGAAGTCAGCCACGCGTTCCTTATAATTGGCAGAAAGACTGCTCTGCTCCACGGCAAGTCCGAGATTATAAAACACGTTGACGGGGAACATGTGGTCCTCTGCACGATATGTGAAAGGACGGTCCTCGCCTTTCGGATACATCACGTAAGAGAGTCCTGCCACCACGGCTCCAGCCGCCATACACCACAGCGCAGCACGGCGCATGGCACGGCAGAACGCCGTCTCTGCCTTGAGATGACGTGCCCATGAGAAGGAGGCAAGCACGAGGAGAGGCACGTAAAGCACCACAACGCCAGCCACGGCAGGCACCAGATTGTCAAGCAGTTCGAGCATCTCGCCGGGATTGGAAGTCACAAGATTAAGGAACATGTCCACGGCTATCACTCCTCGTCCGTAAAGATAAATAAGCACCAGCTGGAAGGCGGCGAAGAAGATAAGCAGGAAGACGCGCCAAACCTGGCATCCCGTCTTGCGCGACAACGCCATCAGCCCGCCGTAAACACCCAACGGCAGCAGCACGTTGGCAAGGCAAGCCATGAACGGCATGCGCTCCGTGAAGCACAGCGCCACGTTGGGCACGGCAAGGGAGAGCACCGTATAGAAATAAAGGAAGCGGGGCGAAAGCAGACGACGGAGAAAGGTCGTGAGCCTGTTATTGTGAGAGTTGGTCATACTATTTGAAAGTTGAAAGCCCTAAAAAGCCTCGTTGATATTGAATATGAATCCTTTCTGTCCGTGCTTTCCGAATCCGTAGTCGAGTCGGACATTCACGTTCTTCTTGAATTCCCAACGATAGCCCACACCGAAGTTGGGCAGGACATGCTTCATTCTGAGGTCTGCAAACTTGGGGAACACCGTACCTGCTCCAGCCCACGCCACGACGCCGTTGCGTCGCCATACGTGCTGACGGAGTTCGATGGTGGCCTCTATCTTGTTCTTGTCGCGATAACGTCCCTCGTAATAGCCTCGCATGGAATAGCTGTTGCCGAGGAGTGCCATCATTCCCCACGAAGGATTGCCGATGTTGATGGTGGCGCGGCAGTCGGCAGCGAGAGTCGCTCCCTTCCACACGGGTATGTATCCGCTTGCACGGAGGTCGGTGGTGGAGAAGGCATAATGATTGCCGAGGAAATGCGGACGAGCCAACTCCATAAGCGAGAGATAAACGCCCGAATGTGGAGCCGTGAGATTGTCACGCGTATCGTAGAGGAGCGTCACGCCCACGCCGAGATTGAACGTCTTCGTGCGCTGGCCTTCTAACAGCTCGGGGCGCTCTATGTTTCTGCCTTCGATGTAGTCGATGGAGAGCGTCGGACCTATAAACAGCCGGTCGGCGGTCTGGAACAGCCAGCTCGCCTTCATCTGCGCCTGCCATCGTTTCATGTCGCTGCAGTTGTCATCGTTGTCACCGTTGGCATATCCCATTCCCCAGAAGTCGGTGGGGAAGGAATAGAAGTAAGTGGTGTAGTCGATGCGCTGCTTGTCGCCTGGGAAGATATGCGTGCCACGGATGCCGAGCATATAGAATCCGACGGTAGACACGTCGCCGAAGAGCGACACGTTGCTTGGCGGCTGGAGCGTGTCCTGCGGGTTGGAACGATAGAGTCCGGCAGCCACCAGACCGATGCCAAGCTTGGTGTCCGTGCTGTAATGCGGTCCGCCGATAATACTGAAGTCGAACCGACGGTTCTTCTTCTCCTTGTTGGCGTCGTTGAAATAGTCGAGAAATCGAGTCATCAGACTGCGCTTCTTCTGCGGCAGCAGTTCAGCTGCGGGCTGTGCATGCACGGCTGTGTCGGTTGCGGCAAGCGTCATGGACGTTGCCGTAGCCATAGTGTCGACGTGTATGTCTTTCTGCTGCGCCGACATTCCCGTTGGGAAAAGCAGGGAGAGAAGCAGGGGTATGATTGGCTTCATTGTCTTAAGAATAGTTTAGTTAATACACCAGTCCTACGTTGTCCACCCAGAAGGTGTTGCCCACGGTGCCGACATAGGCTCCGCCGTGGCTGGAAGAGAACTGCAATACGAGGTGTGAGGGCGTCTCGCCAGCGTCAGCCCAGCCCGTTTCTCTCACGAGAACGCTCTTGCCCTTGGAGTTTCGGGCGTAATCCGTGGAACGCAGTCCCATGGTGGAAGCGTCATAGAAAGGCTTGTGCGTGATGTTGCCGTAATGTATTTCGTACGTGGCACCGTCTATCCACTTGCCCGTGGTCTTGCTATACTTCACGACAAGCGTTCCGACACGCTTGGCTGTGATGTTGCCATGGGCGTCTTCGTGACGCTTCTGGAGGAAGAGCACGGTTATGCAGCAGTCCTTTCCTGCCACCGTAGTGGGCTTGGAGAAGCCGGTCTGCTTTATGCGGTTGGCGTTTCCGGGCACCTGCACACGATAGTCATAGCGCAGCGCCTTGGGACGATGCGTGAAGGGAATGCCGAAGTTGAGCGCCTTGGGGCCGTCTTTCGTTCCTGTGATAGGCTCTTTCATGTCGCCGAGGAATATGCTTCCAGCCGCCAACACCTTTATGTTCATCATGCCAAGGACGCGGCAAGTCTCGATGTGCGTCATCATCTTGGCGCAATGTCCCGAGCCGTGATGGTCGCGATAAACGGAGTTGTTGGTCTTCACAACGCCCATCACCTTAGCCATGACGTTGCTGGTTCCCCACGGCGAACCGCCGAGATTGGTGTACGGATTGTTGCCGGTAAGGGCGCGTGAGGGGCCAATCTCGTAGAGCGTCTTCTTGTTTCCGCCTATCACAGCCGACTCATGTATCTGACGTGTTACCCATGTGTCGAAGTTGCCGTACTTGAAAAGCACGAAGTTGCCGTCTGCACTTGCCGTCAGCGGCATGAGCAATAGGGCGATGGCTGCAATGGCAGCCTTTCTTATTAGTGTCATCATCTTAATACTATTTTTAATAATAATTACATGTTGTCGATGGCGCAAAGTTATATAAAAAATGCGGTTGCGAAACTTTTTAGAACACTAAAGTTTCCTGTTTTTAGACATTAATAAGACAATATATCTTAAATATGACTTATTGACCAAAAATGGGTAAATACGTAACATCAAACAACAATCAAGTTGAGAATTGAGAGTTGAGAGTTGATAAAACTGCATAAGTCTTGCTCGGGTGTCTACCGAAAAGTGTAACTTTGCAGCATGACGAAATACAATACACACACGCTGCCATGTGGTCTGCGTGTAATACATCTTCCAAGCAGCTCACCCGTGGTATACTGCGGGTATGCCGTGGCAGCCGGAACGCGAGACGAAATGGCGGGACGGGAGGAGGGAATGGCGCACTTCTGCGAACACATGACCTTCAAGGGCACCGAGCGACGTGGCTCGATGAAGATTCTCGGCTATCTGGAGAGTGTGGGCGGCGACCTCAACGCCTTCACCAACAAGGAGGAGACGGTCTATCATGCCGCCGTGCTTAAGGACGACATCGACCGTGCCGTGGACCTGCTTACCGACATCGTCTTTAACAGTACGTATCCTCAAGCGGAGATTGACAAGGAGGTGGAGGTGATAATCGACGAGATTGAGAGCTATAACGACTCGCCTTCCGAACTCATCTACGATCTCTTCGAGAACGCCATATACAAAGGACATCCCCTCGGACACAACATCCTGGGGTCGGCTGATCAGCTGCGAACTTACACTACGGCGGACGCAAAGCGCTTCACCGATCGTTATTACCGCCCGGAGAACTGCGTGTTCTTCGCGTATGGCGACGTAGACTTCGGTCGGCTGGTGAAGCTGTTGGAGCGTGCCTGCCCATTGCCGACGGGCACAGCACCGGTTTTGCCCATCGTGGAACGCCGCATAAAGGAGGCTGCCGAGGGCGCCACTCTCCCACCCTACGTGGCGCAAACCTTGGAGAAGCACATGGACACGCACCTCGCTCACGTGATGCTCGGCACCCGTTCGTACGGCATCAGGGACAAACGCCGCATAGCTCTCTACTTCCTTAACAACATCCTCGGCGGACCGGGAATGACGGCAAGGCTCAACGTATCGCTGCGAGAGAGAAACGCCTTAGTCTATACAGTGGAGAGCATGACGCAGAGCTATTCTGACACCGGACTGTGGGCGGTCTACTTCGGTTGCGACCCGAAGAACGTCCGCCGCTGTCTGCGCCTTGTCCGCCGCGAGCTTGACAAGGTGATGGAGAAGCCGCTGAGCAACGCTGTGCTGAGAGCTGCGAAGAAGCAGATACACGGACAGATCGGCATTGCGTGCGATTCGAGGGAGGCTTTCGCGCTCGACTTTGCCAAGACATTCCTCCATTACGGCTGGCTGAAGGACGTGACGGCACTCTGCGAACGCATTGACACGCTCACGGCAGAGGAGATTCAGGCTGTGGCAAGGGAGACTTTCAGCGAGGAAAACCTGACAAGAATGATGATAAGATAGAATAAGGCGAATGGGCTTTTACGAGAGCGTTGCTCTCGTAAAAGCCCATTCGCCAAACGATATTATAAGCCCGAAGGGTGTAACAACAAAAGGCTTGTGGAGGAAAGGGTTCTCTTATTCCTCGGAATAGAGCACCTGCAATACTGTCTGTCCTACTGCCTTGAGCACGTTGGGGTCGATGTTTTCCATCGTGTCGTTCACGGTGTGCCATGTCGGACCGAACGAACTTTGCTGGCAGTCGGGGAAGAAGGGTACGATGTCGATGCAGGGGATGCCTGCCTTCTCGTTTACGGGAACGTGGTCGTCGGTGAGCATGCCGCCGTCCTTCATCGGGAAGAACGAACCGTAGCCGATGCCGGCAGCGGTGCGCCATACCTTGTTGACTATCTCAGCTGCGTACTGCTTGGAAACGCCCTCCTGATAGAACTTAGAGCCGGCACAGCCAACCATGTCGAGCAGGATGCCGTAACGTGCCTCGTAACCTTCCGGCAGGTGCGTAGCCCAATGCTGTGCGCCGAGAGCCCATGTGTCGGCATCGTCGGCAACATCAGCCCACTGCGGTGTGCCCCAGTCCTCGGCGTCGAAGCAGACAAAGTCAACTCCCACTTTCAGCGTAGTGTCTGACTGCAGAGCGCGAGCAATCTCAAGCATCACAGCCACGCCGCTGGCTCCGTCGTTGGCAGCCATGACGGGCTTGCGCCAGTTGGTGGAGTCAGGGTCGTTGTCAGCCCAGGGACGGCTGTCCCAATGGGCGCAGAGGAGGATGCGCGTGGTGGCTTCAGGGCGGAATCGCGCGATGATGTTGCGGGAGTGAAGCGTGGTGCCGTCCCATCCCTTCACGTCAGCGTCCTGAGCCTCAACGGTCATGCCGTAGGAGGCAAACTTCTTCATTATCCACTCGCCACACAAGTCGTGGGCACGTGAGTTCATTGTGCGCTCACCGAAAGCACACTGTGCAGCGGTGAATGCGTAGGCAGAGTCGGCGGAGAACGTCGGGCCTACAAGGGCTATGGTGTCCGTCTCAACAGCAGAGGTCTTTGCGGTGTTCTTGCAGGAAGCGCAAGAGCAGGCAAGGACAACTGCCACAAACATTGCAACGGACGAGAAAAAGAGCTTCTTCATAATCTTTAGTGCTTGCTTTCGTAGGCTAAGGCGTACATCTTTATCTGCTTAACCATAGCCAAGAGGCCGTTGGAGCGGGTTGGGGAAAGATGGTCCTTCAGACCTATGCGTTCGATGAAATAGAGGTCGGCGTCAAGGATTTCCTTGGGGGTGTGGTCGCTTAAAACCTGAATGAGGAGAGCAATGATGCCCTTTACGATGAGGGCGTCGCTGTCGGCGGTGAAGACGAGATGGCCTTCTTCGGTCATGTCGCACTGCACCCACACACGGCTCTGACAGCCGTCGATGAGGTTCTGCTCTGTCTTATACTTGTCTGCCAGTGGCTCAAGCTCGCCACCGAGGTCGATTAACAACTGGTATTTGTCCATCCAGTCGGAGAAGTCCTGAAACTGCTCAATGACTTCGTCCTGTGCTTCGTTTATTGTCATGGTTATTCTTTTACTTGTTCTCTACTTTCACTAACTTAAACAGCTTGTCGCTGGGGCGTATCTTTCCTGGGACGCGGAAGGAGACGTGCTGGCCTTTCCGGGCTGTCTCTACGGGCTTCAGCTCGTAACGTATCTCGTCTACGTCTACGTACATCACACCGGTGGTGGGACCGGTGATGAGAAGGCGGTCGCCAACGGAGAATTCGCATGCCTCACACGTAAACTCCGCTACGCCGAGCTTTGAGAAATACTTTACGCCACGACCTACGTACACCTTCTTCTCGGTGGCGTTCGATCCGTAGTTGCTGTTCCATTCGCCCAAGGTCTGACCCTGATAATATCCGTCCCAGAAGCCGCGGTTGAAGACGGTGGCGAGACGCTCGTCCCACTCGTCCTTGCGTTCCTCGGTGAACGTGCCGTCAAGGACAGCGGCGATGGCTTCCTTATAACACTTCACTACATTATATACATACTCGGCTCCACGGGCACGACCCTCAATCTTGAAGACACGAACGCCTGAACGCATCATGCGGTCGATGAAGCGGATGGTCTTCAGGTCCTTGGGAGACATGATGTACTTGTTGTCAATCTCGAGCTGATGACCCGTCTCGTTGTCCGTGACGGTGTAAGAACGGCGGCAGATCTGCATACACTGACCGCGGTTGGCGGAGCGTCCGGTGTTCTCAAGGCTCATATAGCACTTGCCGCTGACAGCCATACAGAGGGCGCCGTGGCAGAACATCTCGATGCGGACGGGGTCGCCGTTGGGTCCGACAATGTTTCGCTCCGAAATCTGAGAGTGGATGTAAGCCACCTGGTCCATGTTAAGCTCACGCGCAAGCACCACCACGTCGGCAAACTGGGCGTAGAACTCCAATGCCTCAGCATTGCTGATATTGAGCTGTGTGGAGAGATGCACCTCCACACCCTTCTTCCTGCAGTATGTCATCACAGCCACGTCGGAAGCGATTACAGCCGAAATCTTCGCCTCATAAGCGGCGTCGATGATGTGGTGCATAAGCTCCACGTCCTCGTCATAGATGATGGTGTTGACGGTAAGATAACTCTTCATGCCGTGCTCGGCGCACGTGGCAGCTATCTCACGAAGGTCGTCGATGGTGAAATGGTTGGCGGAATGCGAACGCATGTTGAGCTGCTCCACACCGAAGTAGATGCTGTCAGCACCTGCCTGGATGGCAGCCTGAAGACTCTCACGCGACCCCACCGGAGCCATCACCTCATAATCCTTTATTGTTGTTGTATTCATATCTTGGTGTAAATATATATCTAAATGTATACCAGATTGCAAAATTACTCAATTTTAGGCAGATAACATAAATATAAATAGTAACTTTGCTTAATACTATATACATTAATCATTCATGAACATCAAATTTCTCCACCGCACAACCATCATAACCCTGCTCCTGACGCTCCTCGCCACCACAGCCAACGCCACTGACTGGTTAGGACGCATAAGCGATGATATGCCCGTATGCCGGCTCTCCATTCCCGGCACGCACGACGCTGCTACGGGAGAGGGTTTCATCGACGCTGACACGCTCGCGGGCAACTACATAGCACGCACGCAGGAACTGACGCTGGCGAAGCAATGGGAGGCTGGCATACGCGCCTTCGACCTCCGTCCAGACCTCGCCACCGACTCATTGGGCATGCAGAACATGACGGTGTTCCACGGCGAGTTTGCCACAAACACCACGTTCTCCGCCGTGATAAGAATGCTGCGCGACTCGCTACATGCCCACCCGTCGGAGTTCGCCATCATCATAATGCGACACGAATCGTCGCCCAACCGCGAAAGCAGCCATTGGGCAGACCGCATGGACTATATACTGGCGCTCAACAGCGACCTCCTCGTCGACTTCCGTCCTGACATCACCGTGGGACAGCTGAGGGGCCGCATACTCCTGCTCTCGCGCGACAAGTATGACAGCGTGCCGCACGGAGCATTCGTGGAGGGATGGCGTCACGACGGCATCATCGACACCGCCAACCCTGCCACCATACAGGGATGCACGCAAAAGGGCAGCCTGCTCGTTCAGGACCTCTACGACACCAGCCAAGAGGCGGACATGGAGGCGAAAACCAAAGCCATGCAGCAGCTCTTCTTTCTCGGGACACGCAGGAAAGCGGACGAGGCGGGACGCTATACGTGGATGATAAACCACACGTCGGGATATTGCATAACGTCAACGGAATACACCAAAGAACCCGTTTCCACCACGGAGGGATATCGCGCCAACGCCACCAAGACCAACCTTCTCATGGCAAAGCTCTTGGAGGAACGTGCTGCGGAAGGACGACGCGGCGGGGCAGGAATAGTGATGATGGACTTCGGCGGCACAGACCGTTCGGGCTGTCAGGACGTCTACGGACTGCGCCTCGTCAACGACGTTATCAAAAGCAATATTTTCTCGTCTAACGAATGATTATCCACGGCAAAGTGACAGCACAAAGAAAAAAAATCGCTAACTTTGCAATAACACAGAATCATCACACTAAAAACACACAAGAATATGGAAAGAACATTGTTGCTTTTAAAGCCTTGCACCGTACAGCGCCGTCTTATCGGCGAAGTGATCAACCGCATTGAGCGCAAGGGTCTGCGCATCGTCGGAATGAAGATGATGCAGCTGGACGACAAGATACTCAACGAACACTACGCACACCTTACCGAACGCCCGTTCTTCCCGTGGCTCATCGCCTCAATGAAGTCGGCTCCGGTTGTGGCAATGTGCGTGGAGGGCAACAGCGCCGTGACAGTTGTGCGCAACATCGTAGGCGCTACGAACGGCAGAAAGGCTGCTCCGGGAACCATCCGCGGCGACTACTCGATGAGCGGACAGGAGAACATCATACACGCTTCTGACTCACCTGAGACAGCAGCCATCGAGATGGAGCGATTCTTCCGCAAGGAGGAAATCTTCGAATATCCCGACCCTCTGCACGACTATATGTACGCACCAGACGGCGACTAATATATAACTAACAAATATGAGTAAAGTAATAATCAACAGTTTTCATGAGTTTACAGCTCTGCTCGGCAAGAACATCGGCGTGTCCGACTACGTAGAGCTGAGCCAGGAACGCATCAACATGTTTGCCGACGCCACACTGGACCACCAGTGGATTCATGTCGACACAGAACGCGCGGCTACCGAAAGCCCCTTCAAGACAACCATAGCACACGGATATCTCACCCTCTCCGTTCTGCCTTATCTCTGGAATCAGATCATTGAGGTGAAGAATCTGAAGATGATGGTCAACTATGGCATGGACAAGATGAAGTTCGGACAGGCTGTGAAGTCTGGCGAGTCAGTACGCCTCGTAGCCGACCTCCACTCCATCGAGAACCTCAGAGGCATCGCCAAGGTACAGATTAAGTTCAGCATCGAGATTAAGGAGACCAACAAAAAGGCGCTCAGCGGTATAGCCACATTCCTATATTATTTCGAGTAATAGGACAAAAAGAGCCTGAAAAAACTTATAATGATTAGCGGTGCACAGTAGCATTGTTTCGTGATAGCGCCCGTATATCAAAAAGAACGAACGCTCGTTTCAGCTGGTACGAGAATACCTCTCAGCTAAAACGAACGTTCGTTCTTTTTTGTATGGGCTTTTTAAAGCCCTGCCTACCACAGCAACATACTGCCTATCCAACCTACTTGAGCTTCATTTCGAGGTTCTTGCCCTCCACAAGCTGCTTGTGTGAGATGCGGAAAGACGAGAGCTTCTTGCCTCCGATGGTCATCTCCTTGATGTATGTCTGATCAGCCGACTTGCGGTCTGTGGTGATGGTAATGTCACCGTTAGGATAGAAGCGCGGGTCGAGATGGAGCGTCACCTTGTCGAACACCGGTGTGGTGAGCGTATAGTAAGGCGAACCGGGGTTGTCCGGATAGAGACCCATCATAGAGAAGATTGCCCATGACGACATTGTGCCGGTGTCCTCGTTGCCGGGAATGCCGTCCGGCTTGTCCGTGTAATACTTCTTGAGAAGGTCGCTGACAGTCTTCTGCGTGCGCCATTCCTCACCCTTGAAGTAAGAGAAGAGGTAGGGGTAAGCGATGTCAGGCTCGTTGGCGGGGTCGTACAGACCTTTGTCGAACACCATCTGCAGCTTGTCCACGAACTTCTTCTGACCACCCATCAACTTGGCAAGGCCCGTTACATCGTGGGGCACGTAGAACGTGTAGTTCCATGCCGAACCTTCGTGGAAGCCTGGACAGTTCTCGAAGTTGGCGCCAGCCTCAGGATTGAATGGAGTGAGGAACGAGCCGTCCATGTTGATGGGACGCAGCGTGCCGCTCTCTTTTGAGTAGTAGTGGCGGTAGCCGAGCGAGCGCTGACGGAACAGCTTGGCGTCGCTCTTGTGTCCGAGTTCGCCAGCAAGGATAGAGAGGGCGTTGTCAGCGAGATAATATTCCAGAGCGTGCGACACGGAATTGTCGCCAGACATGTCGGCAGCATAGAATCCGAGGGGTACGTATCCCTTGCTGACGTACGGGTCGATGTCGGGACGCATGCGGTTTTCCTTGCCCGGCAATGTGGCAGATGTGCGGAACGCCTTGTAAGCCGTCTCGATGTCGAATCCGCGCAGACCACGCATATAGGCGTCAGCTATATAAGGGATGGCAGGGTCGCCCTCCATTGTCCATGTCTCGCGAGAGAAAAGCTCCCATTTCGGCATCCATCCCCACTCACGATACATGTCAATCATGGAGTTGATCATATCCACCTGACGGTCAGGATAGAGCAATGTCTCGAGCTGCGAGAGGTTGCGGTAAGTGTCCCAGAGAGAGAATACGGTGTAGCGGTTGCCGCTGGTCTTGCCGTTCTCAGACGATTCCATCTTAGGATATTCGCCGTTTACGTCCTGAAGAATGGTGGGATGAATCTGCGAGTGATAGAGAGCCGTGTAGAACACGCGGCGCTGCTGCTCGGTGCCGCCCTCCACGGTTACCTTGTCGAGCGTGCTTGCCCACTGGTCGTGAGCCTCCTTGGCAGTAGCGTCGAAGTTGAATCCCTTCTGCTCCTTGTTGAGGTTTTCGCGGGCGTTGGCGATTGACACGAAGCTCACGCCTACCTGCACCTCCACCTGTTCGCCTTCCTCACAGTCGTAGGTCATATAGTAGCCGATGTCGTTGCCAGCCATGTCGCGTCCGTAGCCGGGATAGAGCTTATACTTGCCCTGATATTCGTCCCACTGCTTCTGCGCATTGCCGAAGTCGGGCTGCTTCTTCCACATTCCGTATGCAGCCGGCTTCTTGTTTACGCGTACCACGAAGTACATCGGGAAGACAGCCTGCGGGTTGTAGCAGAACGTGCCGAGCATACGCGTGCCCTCAAACTCCGTGTCGCTGACGCGGCGCAATGAGGCTCCCACCTCGTTGGTAAGGCCGTTGCCAAGATTGAAGAGCAGGTTGCCCTTGCCCTTTGGGAAGGTGTAGCGCTCGATGGAAGAGCGTGTTGTGGCTGTCACCTCGGTGCGGATGCCGTACTTGGTGAGGATGGTGCTGTAATATCCGGGTCGTGCGGTCTCGTCCTTATATTCCGATCCGTACGAACGATAGTCGACGTTCAGCTCGCCCATTGTGGGCATGGTGAGCAGCGTGCCCATCTCAGGACAGCCTACGCCGCTGAGCGTGACGTGAGCGAAACCGGTGAAATACTTGTTATTATATTCGTATACCGCCGACCACCAGCGCTTGTCCTTGTCGTCCTGGTTGAGGTCAGAGCCCATAACATTGAACGGCACGACGGACATCAGACCGTGCGGCATGATGGCACCAGGATTGCAGATGGAGAAATTGGTGGTTCCGATAAAGGGGTCGACATAGTCGACATTGTCCTTTGCCCCGGCGCCGAGTACGGACATAAAAGCGGCAGCGAGGAAGAGATGTCTTAGCTTATTCATAAGATAAATTGTGTAATAGTAGATATGCTTATTTAGTTGCAAAAATAAAAATTATAGCTGAGATATGCAAATGTCGAGTTAAAATAAATTAAAGTGATTCAACATTTTGCCTAATACTTCGTTATTGTAGATGAGGCTACAACTTAAAATGCTAACTTTGCAGCACAGTTTTGTGTTAAAGTGCTAACTCTATAGCTTAAATCCAAATAGATAAAACAACAAAAAAACGAAAGATATGAAAAAAGGAAACGTATTTGCAATCGCAATGATGGCTGGCTTGCTGACATTCACAAGCTGCGCCAGCAAGAAGGATCTCGACAACTGTCGCCTTGAGAACAGAGAGTTGACCGGCAACTATCAGGACGCCAAGGAGCAGCTCGCAGCTTCCAAGGCTCGCGTGGCTTCTCTTGAGGAGCAGCTCGCTCAGGCTAAGCAGGCTTACGCTTCGCTGCAGGGTTCGCTCGACAAGAGTCTGACCAACGCCAGCGCCAATAACGTGAACATCTCGAAACTCGTCGACCAAATCAACGAGTCTAACCAGTACATCCGTCACCTTGTAGAGGTGAAGTCGAAGAGCGACTCGCTGAACATGGTGCTCACCAACAACCTCACACGCTCTCTGAGCAAGGAGGAGATGAAGGAAGTGGACGTTCAGGTGCTCAAGGGTGTTGTCTACATCTCGCTTGCTGACAACATGCTCTACAAGAGCGGCTCTTACGAGATCAACGATCGCGCTGCCGAGACTCTGAGCAAGATTGCCAAGATCATCACTGACTACAAGGACTATGAGGTTCTCATCGAGGGTAATACCGACAACGTTCCTGTAAACACTAACGCTGCCTCTATGAAGAACATCCGCAACAACTGGGACCTCTCAGCTCTGCGTGCTTCCAGCGTGGTTCAGGCTCTCCAGAACCAGTACGGTGTAGACCCGAAGCGTCTCACAGCAGGTGGCCGTGGCGAGTATAACCCTGTAACAACCAACTCTACAGAGGTGGGCAAGCAGCGCAACCGCCGCACCCAGATTATCATCACTCCGAAGCTCGACCAGTTTATGGACCTCCTCGACAAGGCTCCTGAGAACGAGTAAGGCCTAAAGACCAAAAAGCCTAGCTTTTCTATACCCTCTAGAACGTCTAGACTCTCTAGAATGTCTAGAAAGGCTAGCCCCCTAAACATAATGTGCCCAGCCTAAGCCCCTGACGGAGCTTAGGCTGGGCACACTTTTTTCTGCAGGCTTTCTTTTGGCAGAGCCTCCTCTCAGCAGCGCCTCTTACCCTTCCTTCTCGGCCTCCATATCCTTCAGCCTCTTTCTCACCTCCTCCATAATGGACGTCAGCTCCTCCACCGTATCGGCTCTTAGCATGGCTATGCGGGTCTGGCGGAAGTCGGGAATGCCCTTGAAGATGGGCGATGCGGCGATGTGGCGGCGGGTGTGTAGGATGCCACGATACTCGTCGATGCGCTCCACGTTGATGCGCAACTGCTCAAGGAGAATGTCAATCTTGTGGTCGATGGTCAGCGACGGGTCCTTGGGACGGCCCTCCAGATAGTCCGTCATCTCCTTGAATATCCAAGGACGACCGAACGTGGCTCTGCCTACCATCACTGCGTCAACACCGTAGCGGTCGAAAGCGTTCTTTGCCTGCTCCGGCGTGCAGATGTCACCATTGCCGATAATGGGAATGTGGATGCGGGGATTGTTCTTCACCTCGCCGATAAGAGTCCAATCGGCATCGCCGGTATACATTTGGGCACGGGTGCGACCGTGGATGGTAAGAGCCTGGATGCCACAGTCCTGCAGCGCCTCGGCGAGGTCGCAGATAACCAGTTGCTCCGAGTTCCAACCCAAGCGGGTCTTCACCGTTACCGGCGTTTTCACCGCCTTTACCACCTCACGTGTTATCTCAAGCAGCAGAGGGATGTTCTGCAGCATACCGGCACCGGCTCCCTTACCTGCCACTTTCTTCACCGGACAACCGAAGTTGATGTCGATGACGTCAGGCTTTGCCTGCTCCACGATGCGAGCCGCCTCCACCATCGAGTCGACGTCGCGACCGTAAATCTGTATGCCCACAGGACGTTCCTCGTCGCTGATGGCAAGCTTGCGCAGCGTGGCGTTGACAGAGCGCACAAGAGCCTCGGCGCTCACAAACTCGGTGTAGACCATCGCCGCGCCATAACGCTTGCAAAGATGGCGAAAGCCAATGTCCGTAACGTCTTCCATAGGAGCAAGGAAGAGAGGATGCGGACCAAATTCGATGTTTCCTATTTTCATTTCTTTTTTGTATTTTTCTTAAATTTTCCTCTTACAAACCTCTCACACTCTCCGAGAATCTTCACTCTTGCCACCTTCATCACCACATAATAGAGCACGGCGGCTATCACCACTCTTGTGCCGAGGAGCGCCCAAAGGCTCTCTATGTGCCTTGTCAGCATATAAGCCACCCACATCACACCCGTTGCTGCTATGGCGAAAGGCAGGACGTCGCGGAAGAACATCAGATAGCCGTAGCCGGTAAGACGGCGGACGAAGAAGAGCCAGACCGCCAGCCATGAGGTGTTGAGGAGCATGTATGCAATGACCATCATCTGTATGCCGAGCGGATAAAGAACCAGCATCAGACCTATCTGGACCACGCCAAGAGAGAATGTACACCAGAAGAATGTGCCTGAACGGCCCTTCGAGATAATCATGTTGGAGAACAATGTCGCCAGTGGCATGGCGGCTCCCGACACACACAGAATCTGAATAAGCTCGGCGGAAGGTAGCCATTTGGCACCGAGAGCCAACTCAATGAACTCAGGTGCTACAAGTCCGAAGCCGAAAAGCAGTGGGAAAGTCACGAACGACGTGAAACGCATCATCTTGCGGAAGACGTCGAGCTGACGGCCAGGCTCGTTGCCAAGGCTCACCAGGACAGGCTGCGCCACCTGCGCCACCATGCTCTGTACGAGCGAGAAACACTTGGTGTTCCATTGGTAAGCCTGATTGTAGTAGCCCGTATCGCGGGGCGAGAAATAATGTCCCAAGAGAATATTCAGCACATTGTTGTTGACGCAGGTCATGATGGTGGTTGCAAGAATCTTGCATGAGAAACGCGCCATACGCTTCACCGGCTCGAACGTCACGCCACGCAGCGAAGGACGCCACGGCGAGAAATGCCACTGAAGGAGCGTATTGATGGAGACATACACAAGGCCCTGCGTGGCAAGCGACCAGTATGCCATGCCCATCGCTGCCATACCTACACCCACAAGGCTCGACGCGATAACGGCGAAACCGCCCGCAGCAGCCTGCTGCTTGGCACGAAGATTCTTGAAAAGATAAGCCGATTGGGCTGTGCCGAACGATGCTATGATAATGCTTAGGAAGGCATAGCGGCACAAGGGCACTACACGAGGCGTATGATAATAGTCGCCGATGAGCGGAGCGGCAAGAAACAATACCGCGTACAACGTGGACGCTACGATGATGTTAAACCAGAAAACGGAGTTGTAGTCCTCCGGCTTGGGGTCGGGAAGATTGGCGAGCGCGGTGCGGAAACCGCTGTCCTGCAATGCCGTGGCAACCAGCGAGAAAATGCTGATCATCGCCATCATGCCATAGTCGGAAGGGGCAAGCAGACGACCGAGAATGATGCCGAATGCCAAACCTACAACCTGCTGGACGCCACTGTTCAGACCGCCCCATAGCAAGCCTCTTGCCGTCTTCTCCTTTAATGTCTCCATACGTGTGTGATTATTTCCTAAATGAAGGGCAAAATTAGCTATTTTTATTGAATTATCCTAATCATTACTGCCCCAGCTGCTACGTGAAATGCTAAACTTGGGTAAAAAGTGGCAGCAAAAGGGCGCTAATCCGTCTTTTTCCACTACCTTTGCAGGATAGGCGCACACACGCATATATAAATAAGCACACACCCGTATATATTACGCATATATAACACACAAGATATATAAAAAAACACAACCAACGACAATGAATATAGCACTTATCGGCTACGGCAAGATGGGACACATGATAGAGACCATCTGCAAGGAACGCGGCCACAACATAGTTTGCATCATAGACGTGGATAACCAGCAGGACTTCGACTCTCCTGAGTTTGCCTCAGCGGACGTAGCCATTGAGTTTACATCGCCCACAGCGGCTTACGCCAACTACCTGCGTGCCTTCAAGGCAGGCGTGAAGGTGGTGAGCGGATCGACGGGATGGATGAAAGACCATGCCGACGACGTTAAGCGTATGTGCAAGGAAGAGGGCAAGACGCTCTTCTGGGCTTCCAACTTCTCCATCGGCGTGGCAATCTTCTCCGCCGTCAACCGTTATCTCGCTCGCATCATGAACAGCTTCCCGCAGTACGACGTACGCATGGAAGAAACTCATCACATCCACAAGCTCGACGCTCCTTCAGGTACAGCCATCACACTCGCCGAAGAAATCATTGACGACCTCGACCGCAAGAAGGAATGGGTGAAGGGCGTGCAGCGCCATGCCGACGGCACAGTGACCGGCACCAACGACGTTCCTTCCGACGAACTGCCCATCGAGAGCATCCGCCGCGACGAGGTGCCTGGCATCCACAGCATCGTATACGACTCGGACGCTGACGCCATAACCATCACGCACGATGCCCATTCAAGAAAGGGATTCGCCCTTGGAGCCGTTCTCGCAGCCGAATACACCAAGGACCACGAGGGTCTGCTTACCACAAGCGACCTCTTCAAGTTCTAAGCCTCAAGGCAATATCAAAGAGACAAGACAACAAAAGAACACTCTTACATACACATTACCGACAAACAACATGGCAACAAAAGAAAAAAAAGAGTTAAATCCACGCTGCCAGTGGACCAAATTCGCCGTCGCCACCATTCTGTATCTGCTCTTCCTCGTATGGGTGGAAAGCTGGTGGGGACTCATCGTCGTACCCTTCATCTTCGACGTATACATCACAAAGAAGATAAAATGGCAGTGGTGGCGCGAGTCGCCTAACGATGCCACACGCTTCATCATGTCATGGGTGGACGCGCTGGTATTCGCCCTCGTAGCCGTCTACTTCATCAACCTCTTCTTCTTCCAGAACTACGTCATCCCCTCATCATCACTCGAGAAGTCGTTGCTGACCGGCGACTACCTCTTCGTGTCGAAGGTGAGCTACGGACCGCGCAAGCCGCAGACTCCGCTGACCATGCCGCTCACACAGCACACACTGCCCGTCATCGACTGCGACTCGTACATCGAGTGGCCGCAATGGAAGTATGAGCGTGCCAAGGGATTCGGACACGTCGAGCTGAACGACATCGTAGTGTTCAACTATCCTGCCGGCGATACCATCTGCACAGCTCCGCAATATCAGGCGCAGGACTTCTATCGCCTCGCTTACGGACTCGGAGAGGGCGCCTATGCACAGACGCACGGCGGCTACCTGCCCAACCTCAGCAAGATGACACTCCAGCAGCAGCGCGACTTCCTCGCACAGATGTATGCTGACGGACGCCACATCATCGACTCGAATCCTTCTGAATACGGACATATCAAGGCAAGACCTGCTGACCGCCGCGAGAACTACGTGAAGCGCTGCGTGGGTCTGCCGGGACAGACTCTCCAGATAAAGAACCGCATCATCTATCTTGACGGCAAGGCCAACAAGGAGCCGGACAACGTGCAGTATTCTTACTACGTGAAGCTCCGCAGCCAGATGCCGCTCGAACTCATGGACGAATTAGGCATCTCAATGGAGGACATCACCAGCCTCAACACATCCGGATATCTGCCGCTCACCAACGCTTCCGTAAAGGCGCTGAAGGCACGCAAGGACGTTGTGGAGAGCGTTACGCTCGTCAACGACCCCACCACATGGGACATCTATCCGCTCAACGGCGACAAGGGATGGACACGTGACAACTACGGACCGGTATGGATTCCGAAGAAGGGTGCCACGCTGAAGCTCACAATGAGCAACATAGCCGTGTACGAACGCCCCATCCGCGTGTATGAAGGCAACGACCTTCAGGTGAAGAACGGAAAGATATACATCAACGGCAAGGAAGCGAAGTACTACACATTCAAGATGGACTATTACTGGATGCAGGGCGACAACCGTCATAACTCGCTCGACTCGCGTTACTGGGGCTTCGTGCCTGAGGACCATATCGTCGGCAAGCCCATCTTCATTTGGTGGAGCCACGACCCTGACCACTCAGGATTCTCAGGCATCCGATGGAGCCGTCTCTTCCGCTTTGTGGACAATATCAAATAAAAACAGAGCACATAATGACCTCGCCATACGAGAAGACAGCGCTCCTGTCCTCCGCCTATTTCCCGCCCGTGCAGTGGATGCAGAAGCTCCACCGCTACGGGAAGATAACGGTGGAGGCGCACGACAACTTCACGAAGCAGACCTATCGCAACCGGTGTCTCATTGCCACTGCCAACGGTGTCCAGGCGCTCACCGTGCCAATAGAACACTACGAGGGAACGAAGTGTCCGATGCGAGACATACGCATCTCCGACCACGGCTCATGGCGACACCTGCACTGGAACGCCCTTGTTTCGGCTTACGGGGAGAGTCCGTTCTTTATCTACTACGAGGACGACATCAGACCGTTCTTCGAACGCAGATGGGACTATCTCTTCGACTTCAACATGGAAACCACGCTGAAGCTGTGCGAACTCCTCGACGTGGAGCCTAACATCACCGTGACAGACCATTACGTCGACGCAGACGCCGCAGACATCGACGACTTCCGTGACGCCATACGTCCGAAGCATCCGTTGCCCGACCCCGACTTCACGCCGAAGCCTTACTATCAGGTGCATAATCTGAGACAGGGATTCCAACCGAACATGTCGGCGCTCGACCTGCTCTTCAATGAAGGACCGGAAGGAGTGTTACATCTATAAGAATGTACGGACAAGAATGCGAAAGCATAAAGAAACTCACTCATAAACGCAACTATATGCAACCAGAATACGTCTTTGAGACAGAGATGGAGGTGCGCGACTACGAATGCGACATACAGGGCATCGTCAATAACGCCAACTACCTCCATTACACCGAACATACGCGACACCTCTACCTCAAGTCGCTCGGCGTAAGCTTCGCCAAGCTGCACGACCAGGGCATTGATCCCGTGGTGGCACGTATGAACCTTCAGTATAAGGCGCCGCTCCACAATGACGACGTCTTCGTATCACGACTCGCCATCAGAAAGGAAGGACTGCGATACGTCTTCCTCCAGGACATCTATCGCAAGGAGGACAACCGACTGGCATTCCGCGCCACAGTGGAACTGGTGTGCCTCGTCAACGGACGACTCGCCAACAGCCCCGAGTACGACAAGGCGTTCGGATTCATTAAATAACTGAACTACCGCAAGTTCAATTAAATAACAACAAACTGATTTAAAAAAATATATACAAGATACATGACTATAGAACAGCAAATCATCACCACTGCACAGCAGGCAGTGAAGACCCTTTACGGACAAGAGGTGCCCGAGAAGATGGTGCAGCTCCAGAAGACAAAGCGCGAGTTTGAGGGCAACCTCACTCTCGTAGTGTTCCCCTTCCTCAAGATTTCTCGCAAGAAGCCGGAAGACACAGCTCAGGACCTTGGCGAATACATCAAGCAGAACTGCGACGCCATCGCCGACTTCAACGTCGTTAAGGGATTCCTCAACCTCGTCATCGACAGCAAGGCATGGATTGGTCTGCTCAACGAGATGAACAGCAACCCGAAGTTCGGCGAAAAGCCCGTAACTGAGAACTCGCCGCTCGTGATGATAGAGTATTCGTCACCTAACACCAACAAGCCGCTCCACCTCGGTCACGTGCGTAACAACCTCCTCGGTTGGTCACTCGCACAGATTATGGAGGCTAACGGCAACCGCGTCATCAAGACCAATATCGTTAACGACCGCGGTATACATATCTGTAAGTCGATGCTCGCATGGCTGAAGTTCGGCAACGGCGAGACTCCTGAGACTTCAGGCAAGAAGGGCGACCACCTTATCGGCGACTACTACGTGGCTTTCGACAAGCACTACCGCGAGGAAGTGGCAGAGCTGAAGGCCAAGTATGTGGCTGAGGGCATGGACGAAGAGGCTGCCACAGAGAAGGCAAAGGCTGAGGCTCCGCTCATCAAGGAGGCTCACGAAATGCTCGTAAAGTGGGAGAACAACGATCCTGAGGTTCGCGCTCTCTGGAAGAAGATGAACGACTGGGTGTACGCCGGATTCGACGAGACATACAAGGCACTCGGCGTAGGCTTCGACAAGATCTACTATGAGTCGAACACTTACCTCGTAGGAAAGAAGAAGGTGGAGGAAGGACTCGCCAAGGGACTTTTCTTCCGCAAGCCGGACAACTCGGTATGGGCTGACCTTACCGACGAGGGACTCGACCAGAAGCTGCTCCTCCGTGCTGACGGCACCAGCGTCTACATGACACAGGACATCGGTACTGCAGAGATGCGCTTCGCTGACTATCCCATCGACAAGATGATTTACGTCGTTGGCAACGAGCAGAACTATCACTTCCAGGTGCTCTCCATCCTCCTCGACCGTCTCGGATTTAAGTGGGGCAAGGAGCTTGTTCACTTCTCTTACGGAATGGTGGAGCTGCCTAACGGCAAGATGAAGAGCCGCGAGGGAACTGTCGTTGACGCCGATGAGCTGATCGAAGCAATGGTGGACGACGCTCTCAAGACCAGCGAGGAGCTTGGCAAGTTCAAGGATATGAGCGAGGAAGAGCGTCGCGAGATTGCCCGCGTAGTGGGTCTCGGTGCACTCAAGTACTTCATCCTGAAGGTAGACGCCCGCAAGAACATGCTCTTCAATCCTGAGGAGTCAATCGACTTCAACGGCAATACCGGACCTTTCATCCAGTACACATACGCACGTATCCGTTCCATTCTCCGCAAGGCAGAGGCAGAAGGCATCGCCATTCCCGCTTCTCTCGAGGCTAACATGCCGCTCAACGAGAAGGAGATTGAGCTGATTCAGAAGATCGGCGAGTTCGGTGCTGCAGTGGAACAGGCTGGCAAGGACTATTCGCCCAGCGGCATTGCAAACTACTGCTATGAGCTTACAAAGGCTTTCAATCAGTTCTATCACGACTACTCTATTCTCGGTGCAGACACCAAGGAGGAGAAGCTCGTACGCCTTGTGCTCGCCGCCAACGTGGCAAAGACCCTGCGCAACGGCATGGCATTGCTCGGCATTGAGGTGCCTGAGAGAATGTAATCTGAATACTCAAGAAATGAATAATTGATAGATGCGGACGAGGAGATTGGTTCTTACTTACATTTATATATAGGTAATAGTCAGTCTTCTCGTTTTTTTTAACTCAAACAACAAATGAATTCGACATTACGTGGCACTATATGCGGCGTCGCTGCTGCCGTATTCTATGGCACCAATCCTCTCGGAGCCATGAACCTTTACCATGACGGCATAACCGCATACACCACATTGTTCTTCCGTTTCGGCATTGCTGCCGTTATGCTCGCTGTAATGATGTTAGTACAGCGCCGCTCCTTCGCGCTCACACGTCGTGAGCTGTTCACACTCATCCCGCTCGGCATCCTCATGGGAACGTCGTCCGCCACACTCTATATCAGTTTCAATCACATGGATGTAGGTATAGCATCCACCCTTCTTTTCGTCTATCCTGTAATGGTGGCAGTAATTATGGCAGCCTTCTTCCGCGAGAAGGTCACCGCCGCCACCGTCATCTCCATACTCCTCTCACTTGCAGGCATTTCGCTGCTTAACAAATCCGGCGACGGTTCGTCGCTCTCCGTCCTCGGCGTCACCCTTGTGATGCTGTCCTCGCTGAGCTACGCCATTTACATCGTCGTTGTCAACAAGTCGAATCTGCGTCTTTCTTCCGTAAAACTTACGTTCTACGTGCTGCTCTTCGGACTCATCCCCATCCTTGGCGTAACCTTTGCCACAGGCGGCACGCTGCAGATGCTCGTCACTCCACGCCAGTGGATTTACGCCACACAGCTGGCTCTCATGCCCACCGTGCTGTCCCTTGTGCTCATGGTGGTGGCAGTGCACGACATCGGCTCTACGCCTACAGCCATCCTCGGTGCCATCGAGCCGATTACTGCCGTAGCCATCGGCGTCGTCTGCTTCGGCGAGACATTCACTCCTCGACTTGCAGCCGGCATCGTCCTAATCCTTACAGCCGTGCTGCTCATTATCGGCGGCAAGCATCTCTCGCCGCAGCGCATTACCGTTGCCATCACCCGACTGGGACGCAAGGTGGTGAAGACATGGAGATGGAAATAATACACCAGCTTATCCTATACCCTGACACCCCGCTTACATAATACTGACACAGTATGATAAAACTTAAAGACATCAACAAGACGTACCAGGGCGCTCAGCCCCTGCATGTGCTCAAGGGCATTAACCTCGACATCGACAAGGGAGAGTTTGTGTCCATCATGGGTGCGTCAGGCTCCGGCAAGTCCACCCTGCTCAACATCCTCGGCATCCTCGACAACTATGATTCGGGCGAATACTGGCTCGCCGATACGCTCATCAAGGACCTCTCCGAGACGCGTGCAGCCGAATATCGCAACCGCATGATAGGCTTCATCTTCCAGTCGTTCAATCTCATCTCCTTCAAGACTGCCGTGGAGAACGTGGAACTGCCGCTCTACTATCAGGGTGTGTCGCGCCGCACACGCCATCGTCTTGCCATGGAATACCTCGAGCGCCTCGGTCTGACGCAGTGGGCTGACCATTATCCCAACGAGATGTCGGGCGGACAGAAGCAGCGTGTGGCTATAGCAAGGGCGCTGATTACGAAGCCCGAGATAATCCTCGCCGATGAGCCAACCGGTGCGCTCGACTCGAAGACGAGCGTGGAGGTGATGCAGCTCCTTGCAAAGCTAAACAAGGAGGAGGGCGTCACCACCATCGTCGTCACACACGAGAGTGGCGTTGCCAACCAGACCAACAAGATTGTGCATATAAAGGACGGACTGATAGGAAAGATTGACATCAACACCGACCATAACGCCAGCCCGTTCGGCATTAACGGAATAATGAAATAACTGAACTTACTATGCGCGACACCTTCAACGAAATACTCACCACCATACGCCATAACAAGCTCCGAACTGCCCTTACCGGATTCTCCGTGGCTTGGGGCATATTCATCCTCATTGTATTGCTGGGCGCCGGCAACGGTCTCATCAATGCCGTGTCGAGCAATTCCAAGAAGTTTCTCGCCAACTCCATGGTGATTTACGGCGGCGAAACGTCAAAGGCTTACGCCGGTATGGGAAAAGGCAGGACTGTGGAACTCAACGACAAGGACATGGCAGTGACCGATAACGGCTTCGGCGAAAACATCGAGGATGTGGGTGCCGAACTCGACCAGCCGTCGCAGACGCTTGTATATCGCGGCTCCACCACCACGGGCGTGAACGTCAGCGGCGTCTATCCCAACGATGTGGTGATAAACAAGCGCACGATGATGGTGGGACGCTTCATCAACGACCTCGACCTGCGCGACCAGCGTAAGAACATCGTCATCTCCTCCGACATGGCGAAGGAACTGTTGGAGCGTGCTCCGCTCAATCTTATGGGACAATACATCAGCGCAGCAGGAATTGTATATCAAGTGGTGGGCATATACGAGTCGGACAAGAGCACGATGGGCAATGACGCCTTCATCCCGTTCACGACGTTCCGCACCATCTATTCGAAGGGCGACAAGACGGGCAACATTGTATTCTCCTTCCACGGACTAAACTCGATGAAGGAGAACGAGGACTTCGAGAATGCTTACCGCTCACGCGTCAACCGTCTGCACGATGCAGCTCCTGATGACGAAAACTCAATATGGATATGGAACCGCTTCACGCAGAACCTGCAGATGAACACGGGCACGACAATGATACGCACCGCGCTATGGATTATCGGCATCCTGACGCTCATCTCCGGCATCGTCGGCGTCTCCAACATCATGCTCATCACCGTCAAGGAGCGCACGCACGAGTTCGGCATCCGCAAAGCCATCGGCGCCAAGCCTTGGTCAATCCTGCGTCTTATCATCGTGGAGAGCATCTGCATTACCACGTTCTTCGGATACATCGGCATGATGCTCGGCGTCGCCGCCAATGAATACATGGACGCCACCATCGGACAGGAAAAGCTGGACAACGGCTTCTTCACCCTAAAGGTGTTCGAGGACCCCACCGTTGGCATCGGCATCTGCATACAAGCCACCGTCCTCATGATTGTGGCAGGAACCATAGCAGGAATAGTGCCGGCAAGAAAGGCTGCACGGACAAGGCCAATTGAGGCATTAAGAGCGGAATGAACTGAATTTTGAATTTTGAGTTTTGATTTAATATTTATGATAAAATTCGACATTGACCGCCTTCGGGAAATCACCGACACGCTGTCGCGAAACAAGTCGAGGACCTTCCTTACAGGCTTCGGCGTCTTCTGGGGCGTCTTCATGCTCGTGGGTCTTATCGGTGGCGGCGACGGACTGAAGCAGCTGCTGTCAAACAATTTCCAGGGTTTTGCCAGCAACTCGGCGATGATATGGGCACAGCCCACCACCAAGCCATACCACGGATTCCAGAAAGGACGAGTGTGGACGATGACGCGAACCGACATTGAGCGTCTCAGACACAACGTGCCGGAGCTGGACGCCATCACGCCCACCATTACACGATGGGGATCGAACGCCACGTACGAGGACCGCAAGTCGTCAGGTACGGTGAAGGGCATCACGCCGGAGATGCGAAAGGTGGTTACGCCCAACCTGCGCTACGGACGCTACATCAACGAAATGGACATTGCTCAGGGACGCAAGGTGTGTGTCATCGGCAAGCAGATCTATAAGAATCTCTTCACGAAGGGAGGCGACCCCTGCGGACAGGTCATACGCATCGACTCGGTCTACTACAGCGTTGTAGGCGTCAACTACAGCGACGGAGGAATGCACGTCAACGGCAATGACGAAAGCTCCATCTTCGTGCCGCTCTCGCTCGTGCAGCAGGTGTATAACCGCGGCGCAGACATCGATCTCCTTTACGTCACCGCCAAGCCCGGCATAACGATGAGCGACATCACCGACCACATACGCACAGTCATTGCCAACGGTCACGACGTCGACCCCACGGACGAGAAGGGCGTGATGATATTCAATACGGAGATGATGTTCGCGATGGTGGACAATCTCTTTAAAGGTATCAATCTGCTCATCCTCCTCGTCGGCATCGGAACGCTTCTCGCCGGAGCCATCGGCGTGTCGAACATCATGATGGTGACCGTGCGTGAGCGAACCGTCGAGATAGGCATCCGCCGCGCCATTGGTGCCACACCGCGCGTCATCCTCACCCAAATCATTCAGGAGAGCATCCTGCTGACCGCCATAGCAGGAATGAGCGGCATAGTGTTCGTGGTGCTCATCCTGCAAGGACTGGAGATGGCAAACACCACGGACGGCATACCGAAAGCCAACTTCCAGATTAGCTTCTGGACAGCCCTCGTAACCGTCATCGGACTGTCCGTTCTCGGAGTGCTTGCAGGACTTGCCCCTGCGCTCAGAGCGATGCGGATAAAGCCCGTCGACGCAATGCGAGACGAATGACAATAACCTAAACAATCACTGAATAAAAAACCATACAACGATATGAAACGATACTTCAAGTACATCATGATGGCCCTCGCCGCCGTAGTTTTCATCGGAACCTTCGTGTTCCTCTACATCAAGTCGCAGCCGAAACCGGTGGAATACAACAAGTTCGAGCCGAAGCAAATGGACATCCGCAAGACCACAGTCGTGACGGGAAAGATTGAGCCGCGTAACGAGGTGAACGTCAAACCCCAGATTTCAGGCATCATCACGGAGATTCTCAAGGAGGCAGGACAGAAGGTGGAAGCCGGAGAGGTGATTGCAAAGGTAAAGGTCATCCCCGATATGAGCTCGCTCAGCGCTGCACAGGCACGCGTCAGACTGGCTGGCATCAACGAGCGTCAGGCACGCACCGACTTCGAGCGTGAGAAGGCTCTCTTCGACAAGGGACTGGTGTCTGCCGACGAGTACGACAAGATAGCTCAGGCGCTGCGTCAGGCCCGTGAGGAATCAGCAGCTGCGCAGGACAACCTGGAGGTGGTGCGCGACGGCGTATCGAAGACCAACGCCTCTGCTTCGTCCACGCTTATCCGTTCCACAGTCACCGGACTCATCCTTGACATCCCCGTGAAGGTGGGCAACTCCGTCATCCTTGCCAATACCTTCAACGACGGCACCACCATCGCCACCGTCGCCAACATGAACGACCTCATATTCCGCGGCAACATTGACGAGACCGAGGTGGGACGACTCACCACCGGCATGACGATGAAGATAACCATCGGCGCCCTGCAGGACCTTAAGTTCGATGCCCGTCTGGAGTATATCTCGCCGAAAGCCACCGACCAGAACGGCGCCAACCAGTTTGAGATAAAGGCAGCCGTAAACCTCCCCACCAGCAGCGAGCAGATACGCAGCGGATATAGCGCCAACGCAGAGATAGTGCTCGCCGAGGCACGCGGTGTCCTCTCCGTACCCGAGAGCGCCATCGAGTTCAGCGGCAACGACACCTTCGTCTACGTCGTTAAGGGCAGCGGCAAGGAGAAGACATACGAGCGCCGCAAGGTAACAACCGGTCTGAGCGACGGCATCAACATCGAGATTCGCAGCGGACTGAAGAAAGGCGAAACCGTTAGAGGACCCAAGAAGGTTGCAGGCGAAGAATAGATTTTGCTAAAGTACTGTATTTAATAGTTTTTAATAATATGTAGGAAAGTCTATCAGATAAAAGTCGTAAATTTGCACATTTGAAAAAAGACACATATATATAATTAAAACAATACAAAAAAAGAATTATGAACAAACTTAGTTACGCCCTTGGTCTTGGCATCGGCCGCCAGCTCGCACAGATGGGAGCCGAAGACCTCAACATCGACGATTTCTCACAGGCAATAAAGGATATCCTTACCGGTAAGGAACCGCAGGTGTCTGACCAGGAGGCGCAGAAGCTCGTCACCACATTCTTCGAGGAGCAGGAGGCTAAGCAGCGCGCTGCTGCCGCAGAGAAATACAAGGACAACAAGGAGAAGGGCGAAGCATGGCTCGCCAACAAGGCTATGGAGGAAGGCGTAGTGGCTCTGCCTTCAGGTCTGCTCTATCAGGTGCTCAACGAGGGCAGCGGCAAGAAGCCGACAGCTGCCGACACAGTGGAGTGCCACTACGAGGGTCGTCTCATCGACGGCACCGTATTCGACAGCAGCTACAAGCGCGGTGAGAGCGCCACATTCCCCCTCAACGGCGTTATCGCAGGTTGGACAGAAGGCGTTCAGCTCATGAGCGAGGGTGCCAAGTATCGCTTCTTCATCCCCTACCAGCTCGCTTACGGTGAGCGCGGCGCAGGTCAGGCCATTCCTCCTTTTGCAGCACTCGTATTCGACGTAGAGCTTATCAAGGTGCTCTAATCCAAAAACAACATCAGCAAACAACAAAAACAACGATAATGAAAAAATTAACTTTCGTAGCCTTACTGGCTATCGCCGTTGCAAGCTTCGTAGCTTCTTGCGGCAAGTCGTCTTCAAACAATGCAAATCTGAAGAACGACGTCGACTCATTCAGCTATGCCATCGGTATGGCACAGACACAGGGTCTGAAGATGTATCTCACACAGATGGACATCGACACCACCTATATGGACGCCTTCATCAAGGGTCTTAACGAGGGTGCCAACGCTGGCGACGACAAGAAGAAGGCTGCCTACTATATGGGCATCCAGATCGGTCAGCAGATCTCTAACCGCATGGTAAAGGGCATCAATCACGAGCTCTTCGGCGACGACTCTACAAAGACCATCTCTCTGAAGAACTTCATGGCAGGTTTCGTAGCCGGTGTTAAGGGCAAGAAGGGCGCCATGACAATGGAGCAGGCTCAGGCTGTGGCTCAGGCAAAGATGATGGCAATCAAGGCAAAGAGCATGGAGAAGACCTACGGCGCTTACAAGAAGCAGTGCCAGGACTGGCTCGCTGCCAACGCCAAGAAGCCGGGCGTAAAGACTATGCCTTCTGGTCTGCAGTATAAGGTAATCAAGGAGGGTAACGGCGCTATGCCTAAGGACACTTCTGTAGTGGAGGTTAAGTACGAGGGTCGCTTCATCAACGGCAAGGTATTTGACAGCACAAAGAAGAACAACGGTGGCAACCCCATCCAGCTCCGCGCCAACCAGGTGATCAAGGGTTGGACAGAGGCTCTCGTTCACATGCCTGCTGGCTCTGTATGGGAGATCTACGTACCTTACGATCTCGCTTACGGCGATCGTGAGCAGGGCGAGGTTAAGCCTTACTCAGCTCTGATCTTCACCATCGAGCTTGTCAGCGTAAAGTAAGCTGACAGGACAGACCGAACAATACTTTACATTATAACAAAATAATGAAGAAGATTTTCACTTTGGCTCTTGCTGCGGTTCTCGCCACAGCAAGCGCTACTGCTGCTCCTGCCAAGAAGGACAAGAAGCAGAAGAAGACTTGCAAGACTGAGTGCTGCCAGGCACCGGTCACTCTCACATCAAAGGCTGATACGCTCAGCTACGCAGCCGGAATGTTCACCACACGCGGACTCATGGACTACGTTAAGCAGCAGTTCGGCGTCGACTCTACCAACATCAAGGAATTTGTTGCCGGTATCAAGGAAGGCATCGAGAAGCAGAACGACAAGAAGTTTGCTGCTCACGCTGCCGGTCTGCAGATTGCTCAGATGCTCGAAAGCCGTATCTTCCCCAACGTGAAGAACGACGTAAAGCAGACTCCGTGGGCAATAGACAGCCTGAAGTTTAACGCTGGTTTCTTCGCAGGTGTCCTCGGCGACACCACCGTTATGAAGAACGAGGATGCCAACAACTACTTCACCACCACTATGACAGCCGAGAAGCGCCGTCAGGAGGAAGCCTACAAGAAGGACAACGCCAACTGGTTGGTTGAGAACGCAAAGAAGGAAGGTGTCATCACACTCCCTTCAGGCCTCCAGTATAAGGTTCTCACTAAGGGCACCGGCGAGGTTGCAGGCAAGGAGGACAACGTAACCGTACGCTACGAGGGCAAGACCATCGACGGCAACGTGTTCGACAGCAGCTACAAGCGCAACCCGAACACCACAACTTTCCGTCCTGACCAGGTAATCAAGGGTTGGACAGAGGCTCTCACCATGATGCCGCAGGGCAGCACATGGGAGCTCTACATCCCGCAGGACCTCGCCTACGGCTCTCGCGCCGCCGGCAACATCAAGCCCTACTCTACTCTTATCTTCAAGGTGGAGCTGGTTAAGATCGACCGCAAGCAGGAGGCTCCTGCCAAGGACGTAAAGGCAGAGAAGCAGACTGCAAGCAAGAAGAAGGTTGCTGCAAAGAAGACTTCCAAGAAGAAGTAAATCCAACGCAATGTAATAAGACTGAACTTGCGAAAGTTCAATATAGATAAAAGGGGAATGGCTCAAAAAGTCATTTCCCTTTTTTGTGTTGCTTGTGGATTCGCCTGCTAAATTGCAGTTTTATCTGTAGTAGAGGGTGTGCATTCTATGTGATTATTGGGCCTTACCTTTCCGCTTCGCGCCGGTGACCGTTGGTTCAGCCCGCACTGATTGAGTTTTTACTTTACCCTCTCCTACGCTAAAATGCTCTTATGAGAACAAGTTTTAATAGCTTTATAACGAAAAAAAGTCCTGCAAGTACCTTTGTCAGTACTTGCAGGACTTTTTATATTGTCCGGACGAATGTTTCGTCAGTCAGGATGTCTTACTCCTGCGGCAACATTGTCACAGTGATGTGGTTGTTGGCCTTGTTGAACTCCTTCATGAAGTTGCAGATATCCTGCGGTGTGAGAGCCTCTACAATCTTCTTGTAGTCTGAGTGGCTGTCGAAGTTGCGGAAGTAGCTGTCAGCGATAACGCCCATCCAGTAACCGTTGGTCTTCACCTGGTCGTCAATCTGCTTGAGGACAAACTCCTTGCACTTCTGGAACTTGGCAGCGTCGCATGTGTTGGCAAGCTTCTGCTCCTCTTCGTTCATGATCTTGATGGCGATTTCCTTCTTCTCAGGCTTCATCGGGCAGTAAGCGAAGATCTGGAACATGCGGTAGTTGTCATCAGAGAATGTTGAGCTGCCTGATGCGCCTACTGAGTAAGCAGCGCTTTCCTTCTCACGGATCTTGTCGAGATATTCCATAGAGAGCACCTGACCTGCGATGTCGGCGCAGATAGAGTTCTTCAGAGTGTAAGGCATTGTGGTGTTGTGCCAGAGCATGTAAGAAGTGGCCTTCGGAGTCTCCTGCTTGCGTGTGAAGGTGTTGTCGATAACACCAGGAGCGATATCCATTTCGCGCTTGCTCTTAACCACCTTGCCCTTTGCAGGCAGAGCGCCGAGATACTGGCAGATGAGGTTCTTGATGGTAGCCTCGTCGTAGTTGCCTACGATAGTGAATGTCCATCCATTAGCGTTGGCTGTGCGCTCCTTAGCAATCTGGAGGATGCGGTCATAGCTGACGTTCTTGAGGCTGTTCACTGTGAGCGGAGCCACGCGCTTGTTGTGAGCGTAGATAGTGGCTGTGAGCGAGTCAGAGAGAGCCACCTCAGGATTGAGGTCGCGGTCCTTGAGCTGCACCTCGTACTGATTCATCAAGTTGTCGAACGACTTCTGGTCCTTATTGATGTTAGTGAAGTAGAGGTAAACCATCTGGAGCATTGTCTCAACGTCCTTCGGTGTTGAGTTGCCAGAGATAGAGGTATACTGCTGGCTTGTGAGCGAGAGGTTGGCGTTGGCAATCTTGCCTGCGAGAGCCTTATGAAGCTCTGTTGCAGAGAATGCGCCGAGTCCGCTTGCGCCGATTACGTCGTCAAACATCTGGAGGTTGGTGTAGTCCTTCTCGCCGTAGAGAGTCTGACCGCCGAATCCGCGACCGCTGAGGATCACCTGGTCCTTCTTATAGTCAGTCTTCTTGAGGTTAACGGTCACGCCGTTAGAGAGAGTAAGGGTGGTGTAGCCGAGTGTGGCGTTCTTTGTCTCCTTCTTCACCTTACCTGCCTTGGGGAGGTTTGTGATGAGCGGTTCGTTCTTCACGTTGTCCACGTAAGCCTGGATGTCAGCTGTGCGTGCAGAGTGGATGGCGTCAATGAGCTGCTCCTTTGTGGGATATACGTTGCCCTCAGCCTCGTTGCAGAATGCGAGCATCACCATGTTAGAGTCGTTCTCAGGAACGTACTGCTTCATCATCTCGTTGATAACCTCAACGGGAATGTTGGGTACAATCTGCTGCATAAGACCGTACTCTACGTCGAGTGAAGGCATCGGGTCGCCGTCGAGGAAGTTGTCCTTCAACGGAGCGTAGAGAGCGTCGTTGGTGCGCTTGTCCTTGTTGCTGTATACCTTGTCGAGCATGCTCTTGTATGTCTCCTGGAAGCGTGCATACTCAGTGGCTGTGAATCCGAACTTGGCAGCGCGGAGAGCCTCTATGTAAGCAGCCTTGAGAGCATCAGCCGACTTGGCGAGCTCCTTCGGAGTAACGCTAAGGCTGAAAGCGTCCTTTGTCTTTGCGAAGATGTAGTTGCCGTCGCTTGCTGAAGCGCCTACGTACGGGCAGTCAGCCTCAAGGCCCTTCTCCATAAGACGGGTGCTGAGCATGTGCATGGCAGCGTTCTGGGCGTACTGATAGACGAGGTAGTTGGCTGTGTTCTTCATCTCCTCAGGGAAGACGTCGTGCTTGATCATGAGGTCAACAGAGTTTGTAGCCTGCTCCTTGTCCTTGTCAATGATGATGATAGGCTCGGCATTGTCGGGCACCTGCTCTGCTACGATGGGAGCGGGGTTCTCAGGATTCTTGAACGAACCGAAGAGCTCCTTTATCTTCTTCTCTGTGTGGTCAACGTCAACGTTACCTACGACGATGATGGCCTGGTTTGTGGGATGATACCACTTCTCATAGTAGTCGCGGAGTTCCTTCGGCTTGAAGTAGTCGATAACCGACATAAGTCCGATAGGATAACGCAGACCATACTTTGAACCGGGATAGAGAGCCGGGAGGTTGCGCTCAAACATACGGCTTGATGGGCTGGTACGCAAACGCCACTCCTCGTGGATAACGCCGCGCTCCTCGTCGATCTCCTTGGGGTCGAGTGTGAGACTGTTCGACCAGTCGCTCAGGATGAGCAGGCAAGAGTCGAGAGCCGACTGACGTTCTGTCGGCACGTTAGAGATATTGTATACGGTTTCGTCTATGGAAGTGTAAGCATTGAGGTCGCGTCCGAACTGCACACCGATGCTCTCGCAATAGCGGATGACACCGTTGCCGGGGAAGTGCTCTGTGCCGTTGAAGCACATGTGCTCAAGGAAGTGGGCCAGACCACGCTGTGCTTCTTCCTCCTGGATGGAACCCACCTTCTGCGCAATGTAGAAGTTGGCGCGGTTCTCCGGCCAGTTGTTGTGACGGATGTAGTAAGTAAGCCCGTTGTCGAGCTTTCCGATACGCACGTCTGGATCGACGGGTAACGTAGGCATCTGCTGTGCCTGTGCCAGCCCTGCAAAGAAGAGAAGGGCTGCAACCATCAGTTTTCTTAATTTCATATTGTTGTTTATTTGATTGATATTTCTTGTTTAAGGTGTAGTAGTTAGATTGCGTATTATACGGATGCAAAGTTATATTATATTTTCGAAATTAAAAGAATTATAGATATTATTTCGGCGAAAAATCTACTATTTATAAATAAAATAGAATTTTATTAACATATCACTTAATCCCTAACTCCTGATTTCTATATCTGCGAATTTGTCCACTATTATGTCTGCCCCTGCTTCTTCGAGGCTTTTCCTCGTGCCGTTGCCGTAGGTTACGCCTATGGTGGTGCATCCGGCGTTGCGTCCCATGAGTATGTCGAAGTGGGTGTCGCCGATGACGATGGCGTCTTCGGGCTTGAGATTAAAGTGACGGAGTGTCTTGATGACGGGTTCGGAGTCGGGCTTGGCGTGTGTGACATCTTCGGCGGCGATGATGTAGATTATGATGTCGTCAAGGCCGAAGGAGCGGACGAAGTCGATGACTGACTGTCTGCCGCGGCTTGTGGCAATAGTGAGTATCATGCCGTTCTTATGCATCCTGCGAAGCGTGTCTGCCACTCCGGGAAACATCTTCACGCCTATTCTGTCATTCACATCGAAGAAGAGACGGCGGTAGCAGGCTGTGCATTCAGCTGCCTTCTCTGCGTCCATCGGTTCAAGTACGGGGAAGGCTTCCACGAGGGGCAGTCCTATCGTGGCGGCTATCTCTTCGTCCGTGTGCTGCGCCATGTGCATGGCGTCGAAGGTGCGGTGGAATGTGGCAAGTATGACGGGGCGCGTGTCGGCGATGGTGCCGTCAAAGTCGAGTATTGCGATTTTCTTCATTTTGCTATTATTTTCTTTTTAATGTCGTTGCAAAGTTAGCAAAAAATGCCGACAAAAAAGGGGCATACCCCGAAAGGTATGCCCCTTATAGTTATGATATCTTCATTTTAGAAGTTGCCCTTGTTGGCGTTGTCCCACCAAACGTGAGTGCCACCCTTGTCGCCAGAGATGCCGTTCTTGCTGGTGTTCTCCTTGTTGAGAAGCTCTATGCCGCCCTTTACGCCTTCTGCGTTGGTGTCGTAAGCATTAGAGCTGTAGATGACGCGACGAACGCCTTCCGCTGTGTTGACGTCACCGTTGCTCTTGTTGACCAAAGCCACGAAGAACTTCGGATAACCCGTACGGCGCTGCTCAGCCCAACCTTCGTTAGAGAGCGGGAAGAGAGCTATGTACTTCTGTGTCTGGATGCGTGCGAGCTGGTCTTCCTTGCTTGCTGCGTCGTCCCACTTAACACCGAGGTGGTTGACAGCGGCGCAGTTGTTCTGGCTGTTACCCGGATCTACGTAGTCAGCCTGACCGGTTGTGCCGTTGATGTAAGCGTCGATGTCTGCTTCGCTGATGTTCTCCACACCTGCGAACGATCCCTTATATGCAAGCTCGTTCTGGATGGAGAGGCGGATGCCCTTCTCATAAAGAGCCTTGACGCTTTCAGAGCCGATGCCCCAACGCAACTTGGCTTCAGCGAGGAGGAAGTAAGCCTCTGCAGCCTTGAAGATAGGCAGCGGAGTGTTGTAGTCGCCCACCCACTGTGACATCTTGTAGCCGTATGAGCCGTTAGAGCCCTTCTGTGCCATGCCGCTTGCGAAGCGGATGCCGCAGTAAACGGTGCCCTTAGGAGTTTTGACGCCCTGCTCGTTGGTGATGTCGTCAGCGTTCTTTGTCATGTAGAGAGGCAGACGCGGGTCTTTCATGCCCACCATCAGTGTCACGAGGTTGGCGTTCATGCCGCAGTCCTGCCAGTCGAACATACGCTTCAGCTCGTTGCTCTGGTTCTTCACCACGATGTCCTTGCCCGAAACGGCGAGTGTATTGGCAGCAGCTGCTGTGGCGATGGCCTTGAGGTCGTATCCGTCAGCAGCCATCTCGCTCTCACGCTTTGACAGACGCAGGGCGATGCGCAGCTTCATGGTGTTGGCAATCTGAATCCACTGTGCGGGGTCGCCGCCGCACCATGAGTCGTATGTGGCGAGTGAAGCCTTCTCCACGTCGTCCATCTTCTGCAGTCCTGCGATGGCCTTGTCGAGGTCGTCAAGCATCTGCTCATAGAGCTTCTGCTGGCTGTCGAAACGATATGTCGACTCGCTCTCGGCATTGATGATTGACGAGTAGGCGAGGGGGCCGTATGCGTCCGTAGCCTGCATTGTTCCTACAGCCTGCACGATGCGCATCGTACCTGCCAGTCCGGCCTTATCCTGCTTGTCGAGGTTGGTGATGTTGCGGCGTGTGTTGTTGAAGATATGCAGATAGTAGTTCTCGTACATACCGCCACTGTGTCCGCGGTTTTCACCCATATCGCAGTTGGTGAAGTTACCGTGAGGTGTCTGGAAGTAGCCGCCATAGAGGTCGATGGTGAGGTTGGTCCAGAACTGGAACATATTCTGATGAGGCGGGTAGCAATAGTTCATCGGCTCGGCACACTGTGCAGAGAATGGCAAATCGCCCGGATCCACCTGCGTCTTGTTTGTATTCAGATCTTCGAAGTCGCCTGTGCATGAGCTCAACATTCCGCCACCCATCACAGCCAGTGCCAGCATTGATGACACCGCGAATATATTTTTCTTTTTCATAATTCCTTAGGTTTTAAACGGTTGTAAAAAATAAATGTTTTTACTCGCTCAATTATTAGAAGTTCAACTTCAGGTTCAGACCCAAGCTTCTTGAAGAAGGAAGGTTGAAGATGTCAACACCCTGCACACCGTTGCCTGTACCCATTGATACGTCCGGGTCGCAAGGAGCGTCCTTGTAGAAGAAGAAGAGGTTGCGTGCGATGAGCGCTGCAGTGAGGTTCTTGCCGTTGCCGAAGAGGTTGCGGAAGGTATAGCCGAGGCTCATTTCGCGCAGACGCACGTTAGTGCCCTTATATACGTAGAACTCTGTAGCGTACGGGCTGTTGAAGTTGGAAGCACCCACTGTTGTGTACCATGCCTCCGGCTCAAACTCAACGCCGTCAACCACTACCTTGCCTGCATTGCGAGCGTCGCCGGTGCGCTCTGATACGCCCCAGCCGTCGAGAGCAGCCTCAGTGCCTGAAAGCACTCTGCCACCGAACTTACCGTCAATGAGGAATGACAGAGAGAAGTCCTTATAGTGGAAAGTGTTTGTCCAACCGAAGTTCACCTTGGCGTTCATGTTGCCTGCATACTTCATCTCGTCGATGTTGTCGCCCATAAGGATGGGCTGACCCTGCTCGTTCTTCATCGGCTTGCCGTTTTCGTCGCGCTTGATCTGGCGTACGTAGAGGTCGCCGTATGAGCCGCCTTCGTTGAGCACCACCTTGGCGCCTGACCATGAAGCTACGGTGAGTCCGTTCTCCAGTCCTTCAACGAGCTCCTTAATCTTGTTGTCGTTGTAAGAGATGTTGAAGTTGGTTGACCATGAGAAGTCGTCATTAAACTGCTGGTGCCAGCCGATAGATGCCTCGAAGCCCTGGTTCTGTACGTCACCGGCGTTCACGTAACGGTTGCGCAGACCGCTCTCGTAAGGAGCCGAAACAGAGAAGAACTGGTTCTTGGTGTTGGTCTTATAGTATGTAAGAGAGAGGTCGAGTCGGTTGTTGAAGAACGTACCGTCGAAACCGAATTCTATAGAGTGTGTCTTCTCCGGCTTCAATGTGCGGAACGGAGCCTTGTCAGGAGCCGAGATAGAGCCAGAAGTACCGAGAGAGTAACGGAGGTTAGACATGTAGATAGGCACGTCGTTACCTACGATAGAGTAGCTGCCACGGAGCTTGAAGAGGTTCACCTGCTTGCCCATGTCCACGAGCTTGTTGATAAGCACGCTGGCGCCTACTGACGGATAGAAGAATGAGCAGCTTTCAGTGAATGCGAGAGCTGACGACCAGTCGTTACGTGCAGAGAAGTCGAGGAACACAGCGTCCTTGAATCCCACCTGAGCTGTTGCGAATACAGCGTTGAGGCGCTTCTCGGTGTTCATGCCGTCAGTTGTCGACATGTTGCCGTAGTAGTTGTTAGGAGTGAAGATGTTCGGATAGTAGATGTTGCCGTTGCCCGGGCTTACATACTGATTGCCCTCGCCCCAGAGGTCTACGTGAGAAGTCTTTGTCTTTGTGAAGCTTGAGCCTGCTGTAGCTGTGAGAGCCCAGTCGCCCCAAGTGTGGTTATAGTTGACGAGGACGTCGCCATAGAGCTGGTCGCTGAAGTAGCGGTTGTCCTTCATGCGTCCCATCGGATAGAGGTCGCCTACAGAAGAAGCGTAAGCGTTGTGTGTGAAGTGGTCTTCGCCACGCTCGTAGCGCATACGTCCCTGAATGTTGAGGTCGGCAGTGATGTCCCACTTGATGGATCCGCCGAACTCGTAGCGGTTGCGCTCAGAGATAGGAGTCTGACGGTTGAGCATCCAGTACGGGTTGCCGAACTGCTGCTGCTTGGTGTTGGTCCAGTTCTGAACGTTGCATCCACGTGAGGGGTCGTAAATCTCGTAGTTCTCCTTATAGTTGTTCCAGTCTGTGCCACGCGGTACGAGGTAAGCGCCTGTAAGCGGGTTCCAGAGATAGCCGGCAGCTGCCTGGTTCTTAGAGTACTGGTTGCTGTACTTGGCTGCGAAGTCGACATGTACGTTGTCGAGCACCTTGAAGTCAACCTTTGAGCTGAGGTTGTGGCTGCGGTATGTGTTCTCAGGAGTCATGCCGTGAGAGAATACGTTGCCGTAAGAGAAGTAAGCCTTGAAGTTGTCGTTACCACCAGCGAGCGATACTGAGTTGTTGGTGGTGAATCCGGTACGGAAGAACTCCTCTGCGTAGTTGGGCGACTTGCTTGCGAGCTTCTCGCCCCATGACAGTGTGCCGTCTGATCCGCCGCCGTACGTGTTCTGGAACTTAGGCAGAATCATCGGGGTCTCCATTGTGGTGTTGCTTGATACGTTGACGCTCACCTTACCAGCCATACCTGACTTGGTGGTGATCATGATGGCACCGTTGGCAGCCACTGCACCGTAAAGAGCAGAAGCGGCAGCACCCTTCAGAAGGGTGATTGAGGCGATGTCGTCAGGGTTGATGGTTGACATGACGTCACCACCGTCGCGCTCGCCACCGTAGTCGCTTGCCACCTGTGAAGAAGTGGTGTTGGTCATTGTGGGCACACCGTCGATTACGATAAGCGGCTGGTTGCTACCCGAGATTGACTTGTTACCACGGAAGAGGATCTTTGAAGAACCGCCTGCACCGGTAGAGTTAGGCGTAATCTGCAGACCAGCGCTCTTGCCCTGAAGAGAGTTGATCATGTTGATTGACTTGATGTCGTTGACATCCTTGCCTCCTACGGTCTGAGCCGAATAGGTAAGAGTCTCTGACTGGCGCTTGATGCCCATGGCCGTAACGACCACTTCGCCAAGGCTCTCAGCGTTGGGAACAAGAAGTACGTTAATGGTGTTGCGGTCACCGACTGTCTCCTCTGTATCCTTCATACCAACGTATTTAAAAACCAATACGTCTTTCGGACCGGTTTGAATGGTGTAGTTACCATCCACGTCAGTCATGGTTGCATTCTTCGTGCCTTTAACAGTCACGCTTACTCCTACAAGAGGCTCGCCCATTTCTTTGTCTTTAACGAGACCAGAAACTGTACGCGTCTGCGCATAGGCCCCTGTCATAAACATTCCTATCAGGAACATTACGACTGAAAGAAAAAGCTTTTTCTGCATAGTTTTAATGGTTTGGTTAATTATAATGTTAGTTTTAATATAGTAGAAGTTGTTGTCTTGTTTTAGTATATAATCTGTAACATTTTATTACACAAGGTCAATGCTTTGTTGACGTTTTGCGGTATGTTAAGGTTATTCAGCGGCAAATATACGAATTTTAGTTAATTAGTTGTTTCAAAGAATGGTATAATAAATGTTAAACGGAGCCATTTTGCACTAAATAGTGTTTTATTTGCCCACAAAATCGTTAATGAATGTTCTTTACGACGACGGCGATGGTCTTCAGCCGCACGTAGTTTTCAGACAGATACATCAGTCCTCCGTACGGGTTTTTTGTGCCCCAGGAGTTCTTGGCTATGTAGTAGCGTTGTCCTTTCTGGTCGTGTGCGATGCCGATGAGGCACATGCAGTGGTCGTCTGTGGTACGTCTTGTCTCGAAAGCCTTCTGTCGTTGCTGCTGTGTGCATGGACGTTCGTCGGTCAGTTCTGCTATGCCACGTTCGAAGGAGAATCCGGGTTCGGTGATGTCGCCCTCCCAACATACGGGATGTCCTTGTCGCAGCGAACGTTCTATGCGCTTCATCATAACGTCGATAGGTACGTTATAGAACAGTTCGTCGCTGTAGTTGTCGGGCACTTCTATGGCGAAGGTCTGGTCGAAGGGGTGGTGTGTGAAGCTGGTGAGCGCTGTGTATTCGCCTTGCATATACACGCTGTGCGCAAATTCTTCGGGCGTATATTCGGCTCCGAGCATATACACCTTCTTCGGCAATGCGCCTATGCGTTCGTCGAAGACGCGCTGGCATTGCTCCTCCAGCTTGCTCATGTCGTTGGACGTTGTGGAGAGCATCACAACGCGCTTTACGAGTGCGTTATAGTTTAGTCCGGGATGATTATACGAGTCGTACGGCATTACGCCGTATTCCTGAAGCTGGCGCAGCAGCTGCGGCGCGGTGCCGTGGAGCGTCACGCGGTCATAGCCGCTCGAGAGGAAGTGGCATCGTGCCTGCTCAGAGAGGAAGTTTCGTGCCACGTAGTCGGGTGAGAGATTCACGGAGTCGCCCATCATGATGTGCTCCGTCTCGATGGTGGCAAGCATGGCGTACACCCAGCAGAGCGGGCTTATGCCCTGGTCTTTCACGGGCGAATAGCGCAGCATCACATCATTGGTGAACTTCTTCTTTTGGTCCGCCTTGCCGTTTGCTCCGAACGGCAGGTTGTCGCACGACGTGGTAAGCGTCAAGGCCGCTGCCATGACAGTCATAACGGTCACGGCAGCGACGAACTTACGGTATATTATATGGTGTCTTTGCTTTTGCATATAATATATATAATATATATAATAATGTATATTATTAAGAATAGCTTACTTCACGATGGACGTAATCGGCGCCTTCACTCCCTTCATTCCCACGAGGAAAGCCTTGGCCGAGCCGAAACGCAGGAACATATCCAGACGTACTGGCACGTGGTTGGCGTCGTCGGTGACGTAGAAGCGCACGATTTCCTTATACTTGCCGTTCTCCTTCTCCATGTAGGAGAGCTGTAGGCAGCGGTATTTGTGTCCGTTGTCCGCCTTCACCGTGGTCTTTCCCTTATATTCGAGCACGGCCGGTATAACCTTTGTGCCGTCGGTGATGGGGAAATGGATGCGGTTGCCCTTCTTCCATCCTTCGGGATTGAACGAGCGTGCTCTGAGGAAGATGCTTAGCATGTCGAAGGTACACTCCGTGGGCTTCGACTCGTGCCAAACGTGTGTGCCGTTATTCTTCTGCTGATGCTGCTTGAGGTGTGTCTTTCCTCCGGGATATGAGAAGAAAGCCTCGTCCACGGTGTATCGGTCGCCCTCGCGTGCTCCCTTACGGAAGTAGAGCGGCTCCATCTGCAACGAGTTGTAGCAGAGCAGCGTGTCGCGCATAACGAAGAACTTGTCGGCGTTGGCTGATGAGCGTGTGATGAGCGAGGAGCGGTATGCGGGCTTGCCGTGATACTTGCTCTCCACTGTCGACATCGACGCGTTGCCCACCTTCACCCATACGAACTTCCAGTTGAAGTAGAGGTTGTATGATAGGTATTCGCCCGACTTGAAAGCTGTGTTTCTGAACTTGCATTGTGCAGCAGACTGTGTCACGCCTGCCGCGAGGAGCAGGATGACGGCGATAATTACGTTTCTGAGTCTTTTCATAGCTTTAGTTGTTTTTCTTGTTTATATTTGGGTTAGAAGGGATAAACGATGCCCATCTTCTTCGCCCTTTCCATATTACGTTTGGCAATCTTCTTCTGCTGTTCCGCCTTCTGCTTGGTTATGGCAGCTGGTTTCTGCTCGTTAAGCGGACGTGCGGTGGGGTCCCAGTCGAGCGTGATGTCCCACTTCGCCTTGCATTCCATCTCTTCAGGATAGTAATACATCTCCTCCGGCTGCTGATTCAGGCTGTAGTTGCCGGTGTCCCAGATACCGTTACGGTTGGCATCCACGAAGAGGCGGGCATAATACTTGCCCGGCTTGATGTAGAAGAACTGTGCCGTGCCGTCTTCGGTGACCACTCTCTTCAACGGTGCGCCTTGCGCCGAGAGCAGCTCCACCACTGCCCTCTTGCCCTGCATGCCACGAAGGTTGAGCAGCAGCGTGCCGTATTCGTCGAGCTGTCTTACCTTTATGCCGCGCTTTATGCTGCGCGACACGGTGCCGTAGATGTCGGTAAAGGCAGCAGAGTCAACCTCTAAGCTGTATTCGATGCCTGGACGCCATTCTGCACGGAACATATAGTTGCGCATGGAAGGTACGGGCACTGAGTCGGTTGACAGCTTCTGCATGACAGGCTCGAAGCGCAGATTGGCTGTATACCACAGCGTGTCGTGCTTGGCGTAGAGGTGAATCTTGGACGTATCGACGCTTGCCAACGGCGTATCAAAGTCGAAGCGTACATTGCAGTCAGGATCGAGCGACGACTCTGCCGAGAGCTTCGGCTCGAGGCATGGCATCGGCCTAATGGAGTCGTAAGGCTCGCCTTTCTTCTTTTTCTTGTCCTCCTGCTTCTTCCATTCCTCATAGTCCTTCTGCGCCTGCTTCATGCGCTTGGCGTAAGGCTGCTTTGAGAGTATCTGCAACGTGTCGTGCTGAGTGCGCAGCACGCCGAGCGTGTCGGTGGCAAGGTATGTGAGAGCCACGTCCAGCGTGTCCTGATTGACGAGTGTGGTGTCGCGCAGCCAGTAGGTTATGGTGTCGCCCTTCTCTGACGGTTCAATGACAAATGCGTCTTTCTCGTTGAAATTCAGTCCTTTAAGTACGGGCAGTTGGTCCGACCCATAGGTATAGAAGAGCGAGAAGTGGTTGGCAAAGCTTCTGTCCGCCTTGAGGAACATACGGTCTGTCAGAGTTTCGTTGAACGCTCTCAGCACGATGTCGTCAGGCGTAAATCGGGTGTAGCCCTGACGCGTAATGTCCTTGATGTGGAGCGAGTCCAGCCATACGGTGTCCTGTCTTACGGCGTCCGTGAACGAAGGTCTGATGGTGTCGTGCGAGAAGGCTATCTGTTCGCTCTTCTGCGAGAAGCAGTAGTTGCCGTCCATGTCGTTGAGGGCGTATATGCGGTAAGTGCCTGGCGCCACGCCACGTATGACAAAGTGTCCGCGCGAGTCGGCGCGAGCCACACGCAGCATCGGCATCTTGAGGAACGCCGAGTCGGCCATTTCCGCGTACAGACCCACGAGTATTCCATTCACGGGTTCGAGGTTTTCTGCCTGCACCACGTATCCCGATACCTCTAATGTGTCAATCTCCTCTCCTGTGGAGAAGCTGTATGTATAGTTGCCGAGCGGATTGCCCTCATTGTTGTCGCTGATGGCATCTGAGAAGTCCACGGTGTAGGTGGTGTTGGCCTTCAGCGAGTCCTTCAGTTCCACGCTGATGCGCTTTCCCGTCGCCTTTATCTCAGGCTGCTCCAGCTGCGGCGGCGACACCACCACCTTCTCCGACGCGTTATCCAGCTTGATGAATTCGTCGAAGAAGATGTTTATCTTCTTTGCCTTGGCGTTCACGCTGCCGTCGCCGGGTGTGGCTCCGATGACGCTCGGTGGCGTCTCGTCATACCATCCTCCGTCAGGTCGTCCCATTCGTGCGCAGGAGGCGACGAGGAGGGCGAGGAGCAATACGAGGACATGTGATATAATCTTGAATATATTCATATAACTGTGATATATGTCTTTTACTGTGCGTTCATCTCCAGCATTTCGTCTATGTTGGTGCGGTTGTTGGAGAGGCGTGGAATCTTGTGCTGTCCTCCGAGCTTGCCCTTTGATCGGAGCCAGTCGTCGAAGAGTCCCTGGCGTGCCTTCACTATTTCGAGGTGCTGCAGGGTGATGTCGTGGAATCGCTTCGCCTCGTAGTCGGAGTTGATCTCCTGCAGGCGCTTGTCGAGGATGTCGGCGAAGGCGTTGAGGTCGGCAGGTTCCTTGGCGAACTCGATGAGCCACTGGTGGCGGCACTTCGCATTCTGGTCCATAAACACCGGTGCGGCTGTATATTCCCTCACCTCTGCTCCCGTCTGCTGGCAGGCGTAAGCGAGTCCCTTCTCGGCGTTGTCCTGAATAAGCTCCTCGCCGAAGGCGTTGATGAAGTATTTGGTGCGTCCTGTGATGACAAACTTGTATGGCTTGACGGACGTGAACTTCACGGTGTCGCCGATCATGTAGCGCCAGAGTCCGCACGAGGTGGAGATGAGCATGGCGTAGTTCTTGCCAACCTCCACGCCCTCAAGGGGTACGACGGTGGGATTGTCCGTGCCGAACTCGTCCATCGGCATAAACTCATAGAAGACGCCGTAGTCGAGCATGAGCAGCATGGACGGGTCGGTTGGGTCGTTCTGTATGCCGAAGAATCCCTCGGAGGCGTTATACGTCTCCATGTAGTGCATCTTGTCGCTCGTTATGATGCGCTCATACTGAGAGCGATACGGCGTAAAGGCGATGCCTCCGTGGAAGAACACTTCCAGGTTGGGCCATACGTCGTTGATGTGCTCCTTGCCCGAAATCTCGAGCACGCGCACCAGCACGCTGAGCATCCATGAGGGGACGCCGGAGAGGTTGGTGACGTTCTTCTTGAGGCATTCGTGCGCTATGCGGTCGCGCTTCACCTCAAAGTCGGAGAGCAGGGCTGTCTGCTTCTTCGGCACTCGGATGAGATTGACGAGCGGATTGATGTTCTCGATGAGGATGGCGCTGAGGTCACCGACGAGCGACTCCGCCACGTTGTAGTTGGGCGAATGCGATCCGCCCAGTATCAGTCCCTTTCCGTCGAACATTCGGCTCTTGGGATTGTTCTGCAGGTAGAGCGCCACGACGTCCGTGCCGCCCTTGTAGTGTATGTCCTTCAGACCCTCCTGCGACACGGGAATGAACTTGCTCTTGTCGTTGGTGGTGCCTGACGACTTGGCGTACCATCTTACCACGCCGGGCCACAGCACGTCAGGCTCGCCGTGGCGCATACGGTCGATGTCGGCCTTCAGCTCCTCGTAGGTGTTGACGGGTACGTTGCGCACGAAGTCGTCGTATGTCTTCGTTGTGCCGAAGAGATGGTTTCTGCCATACTCGGTGTCGGCTGCGGCGTCGAGCAGATGCTGCAGCACGTCGTGTTGCAGTTGCTCTGGTTGTGTGAAATGGCGTTCCAGCTTATGCTGTCGTGGTATGAACGCTCCTCTTATTATACTTGTCAGACTCATTGCTGTCTTGTTTGTTCGCGATACAATAGTTTATAGTAAATTGCAAAATTACCTAAAACAAGTGAGAGACAAGCCTTTTTTGTCACTATTTTTCTAAATTATGTCGTAAACCGACGTAATACAGACGGTTAGACGGGATGTTTTTGACAAGAAGACACAAACGGGTGTGCAACACCCGAATTAGGAATTAGGAGTTTTGAGTTTTGAATTGGAAGTTTTGACAAGAAGACATGAAGACAGGATTTTTTAGACAAGAAGACATGAAGACAGGATTTTTAGGGGATATCAATTCAAAAGTGAATAATTCAAAATGCGCCTTGGCGCATAATTCGTAATTCAAAATTCAAAATTCCTAACTCGGACGGCGATTGCCGTCCGCCATGCAAATATCGTACAAAGAGTAAAATCCTGTTACAAAATAAAAATTGATTTTAGAGATTTATCTTGCCGTTTTTGATGGTCTTTGGCTGGGTCTGTGGCCAAGGCAGACAGCAAAAGAGCCTCTTTTACACTCTTACTGGGCTGCTTTCGCAGCTTAACAGTGGCTCTATTGTGTGAAAAGAGCGGCTGTATGTGAGTGTAAAAGAGGCTCTATTGTGAAGTTATGCGGCTTTTCTGTGCCTTGTATTTTGGCGATATTCGTCCTGAAAACGCGTAACATACTGAGCATAAGCAGATTGTCTCAACCTGCTCAAAACTCGCGAATTTCGCACCGAAGATTTTGTTGTGCGCTCAGCTGGCAGTATTGAGCATTAGAAATGCAAATTTTCTTCTGTTAAAATTTGGTGGTTTGTGGCTTTCACTTTACCTTTGCAAAAGTTTTTTAACGTTTAACGAAAAATCTATTACTTACCCCAACATGTTTGCAATCATTCTTAATGCAGTAGCCATCTTTATTGGTAGCGCCCTCGGAGCCTTGTTCCAGAGAGGCATCAGCGAGAAATACGTCAATGTGCTCAACACCGCTATGGGACTTTGCGCCATCACCTTAGGTATGAACGTCGCCATCGAGAGCATGCAGAAAACGCAGTACCCCGTGCTCTTTATCTTCTGTCTGTCCCTCGGCGGACTCATCGGCACTCTCCTCAAGATGGACCAGCGCATGGAAAAGGCCACACGAAGCATCTCAGGATCGAACCTTGGAGAGGGCATCACCACCGGTGTGCTGCTCTGCTGCGTCGGAACGCTTGCCATGATGGGCCCCGTGATGAGTGCGCTTTACAACGACAACACGTACCTCATGACTGCTGCTACGCTCAACTTCGTTACTGTCCTCGTTCTGGCGTCGTCCTACGGCTTCGGCATCGCGCTCGTCGGTGTGGTTGTCTTTATATGGATGTCGTCAATCTACGGCCTTGCACTCCTCTCGCGCAACCTCATCTCCGAAGAACTCATCTGTGAGGTGTCTGTAGTGGGAGGTATTCTTATCGCTGCTTCGGGCTTGGGCATCCTGCACATCAAGGATTGCAAGACCATCAACCTGCTCCCCGCCCTCTTCATGCCAATGGTGTTCTTCGCTGTAAGAGCGCTGCTCGCCCACTTCGGAATAAACTTCTAAGCTTATTCCGTCTGCTTGACACGTACGGCATAACCATCCGCTTAGCAAAAAAAACACCAGTACACATTATTTTATATATACTATAATGAGCTTTCGCAAGTTTTTTGTCATATACCCTTCGTGTCTTGGTATCTAAATTGCTAACTATGAGTGGCAAACGGCATGATGTGTAATGTATTTTAAGAAAATTAACATTAAAAAGACATTGCATAATATATTTTTATGGGTGGCAAATATTGTCATTGTACAGGAAAATGCCTAACTTTGCCGATGGAAAAAGATGAAGCGTGCTTACGGCCGATAGTGACGCCCACGAGCCCCGTCTTTTTTCAAAATTAAAGGAACGACGAAAGTCGCCTGCGCAGAAACGACGGCCCTGATCAGGCAATAGTGGAGCCAGGCCAACCGAAGTTGATCTATATTCACATCTAAATTATATTTTTAAAAAAATGGCAAAGTTAGATTTGACTCAGTACGGAATTACTGGTTCTACAGTAATCGCTCACAATCCGTCTTACGAGAAGTTGTATGAAGAGGAGACAAAGGCAGGTCTCGAAGGTTTCGAGGTAGGCCAGAACACCGAACTCGGCGCTGTCAACGTAAAGACAGGTATCTACACCGGTCGTTCTCCTAAGGACAAGTACATCGTAATGGACGAGAACTCTAAGAACACTGTATGGTGGACAACAGAGGAATATAAGAACGACAACCACCCGATGTCTGAAGAGGTTTGGGCAACGGTTAAGGATATCGCCAAGAAGGAGCTTTGCAACAAGAACCTCTACGTAGTAGATGGTTTCTGCGGAGCCAACAAGGATACACGTATGGCAGTTCGTTTCATCGTTGAGGTTGCATGGCAGGCTCACTTCGTAACAAACATGTTCATCCGTCCGACAGCTGAGGAGCTCGAGTCATTCGAGCCTGACTTCGTTGTTTACAACGCATCTAAGGCTAAGGTTGAGAACTACAAGGAGCTCGGCCTCCACTCAGAGACTTGCGTTGCCTTCAACGTAACATCTAAGGAGCAGGTTATCATCAACACATGGTACGGTGGTGAGATGAAGAAGGGTATGTTCTCTATGATGAACTACTTCCTCCCGCTCAAGGGCATCGCTTCTATGCACTGCTCTGCTAACTGCGACAAGAACGGCGAGAACACAGCCATCTTCTTCGGTCTCTCTGGTACAGGTAAGACCACTCTTTCTACCGACCCGAAGCGTCTCCTCATCGGTGACGACGAGCACGGATGGGACGACAACGGTATCTTCAACTTCGAGGGTGGCTGCTACGCTAAGGTTATCAACCTCGACAAGGAGTCAGAGCCCGATATCTACAACGCTATCCGTCGCAACGCTCTCCTCGAGAACGTAACAGTTGCTGCTGACGGCAAGATCGACTTCGCTGACAAGAGCGTTACAGAGAACACACGTGTTTCTTACCCGATCTTCCACATCAACAACATCAAGGAGGGTTCTTCTGCACCAGCTGCTAAGCAGGTTATCTTCCTCTCAGCTGACGCATTCGGCGTACTGCCTCCCGTTTCAATCCTGACACCGGAGCAGACACAGTACTACTTCCTCTCAGGATTCACAGCTAAGCTCGCTGGTACAGAGCGCGGCATCACAGAGCCGACTCCGACATTCTCAGCTTGCTTCGGCCAGGCATTCCTCGAGCTGCACCCGACTAAGTATGCTCAGGAGCTCGTTAAGAAGATGGAGAAGAACAACGCTAAGGCTTACCTCGTTAACACAGGTTGGAACGGTACTGGCAAGCGTATCTCTATCCGCGACACACGTGGTATCATCGACGCTATCCTCAGCGGCGACATCGACAAGGCTCCTACAAAGCAGATCCCGATGTTCGACTTCAAGGTGCCGACAGAGCTTCCTGGTGTAGCTACAGAGATTCTTGATCCGCGTGACACTTACGCTGAGGCTGCTCAGTGGGAGGAGAAGGCTAAGGATCTTGCTGCTCGCTTCATCAAGAACTTCGCTAAGTACACCAACAACGAGGCTGGTAAGGCTCTCGTTGCTGCTGGTCCCCAGCTCTAAATCCCAACGTTCCGTGTGCTGCGCTATGCATAGCGCGGCAACAGAATGACAAGACATAGACAGAATTTTTATGGTCCGACTCTTGCATGTTTAATGTATGAGTCGGACCATTTTTTTGTGTTGCCGGTAAAAAAAATAACGGAAAAAACAGATAACGACACATATTACGGCATCTTGATTAATATATAATATGAAGAATATTTGTGAGAATATTTAATTTTCTTTTAGAAATCTTGGTCTTTTTCAAGAAAAAATTATAATTTTGTACCGTTAAAGCAATGTTCAGTTTACAATATTTTAATGACAAGAAAACTAAATAGCAGTATATTTTCATTTTTCTGATTAAAATGTAAATAAAAACATTGTTATCAACAAGCTCTTTATCTAAGAAAATCGAAACTAATATCATTTAGTACTAATTAAAAATAAACATCTATGTCAAAACAAGTCAAAACAGTAGGTATGCTGCTTGCACTTTCGGCATTACCGATGGGCGCAGTTCATGCTGGAACAGTTACTTCGCATGCTGTTATTCAGAATGTACAGGCTGAATCAGAATGTAAGGGTGTTGTTTTTGACGCAACTGGCGAGCCGGTCATCGGTGCCTCGGTTGTTGTTAAAGGCAAGAACGGTGTGGGTACGGTTACGGATATTGATGGTAACTTCACCCTTAACGGCGTAAAGAAGGGCGAAGTGCTCCGTGTTACATCTCTCGGTATGACACCGGTGGAGGTGGAGTGGACTGGCAAGCCCGTCAAGGTTACGCTCAGCGACGACTCTAAGCAGATCAACGAGGTCGTGGTAACGGCTCTCGGCATCAAGCGTGAGCGCAAGTCACTCGGTTACGCCATTCAGGACGTAAAGGGCGACGCTCTTGTAAACGCACATGAAAGCAATGTGGCTAACGCATTGACCGGTAAGATTGCCGGTGTGCAGATTACACGTTCAAGCAACGGCCCTGGCGGTTCTTCTAAGATTCAGCTCCGTGGTAACAACTCAATCACAGGTCTCAACCAGCCGCTTATCGTAGTGGACGGTGTGCCTATGGATAACTTCACCGGTGCAGAAAACAACGACTACTGGAACCCGTCTGCGGATATGGGTAACGGTCTTTCGGACATCAACCCCGAGGACATCGAGTCAATGTCAGTGCTTAAGGGTGCTTCTGCAGCTGCCCTCTACGGCTCGCGTGCAGGTAACGGTGTTATCCTTATTACCACAAAGCAGGGTCGTGAGACAAAGGGTCTTGGTATTACTATCACAGGTACTGTAAGTGCCGAGACTCTCTTCACATCGCCTAAGATGCAGACCACATACGGTCAGGGTACAAAGGGTCAGTATGACGAAACAAGTGGCTTAAGCTGGGGTCCGCGTATTGAGGGTCAGACCTACACACGCTGGGACGGCAAGGAAGTGGCTATGCAGCGTTATGACAACCTCAACAACTACTTCGGCACTGGTACTGAGATTCAGGAGAACGTAACTCTCTCTCAGCAGTTCGGCAAGTCATCTATCTATGCTTCTGTCACAAACATGAACAACAAGTCGATGACTCCGGGCGCCAAGCTCAACCGTACCAACATGATGCTCCGTGGCGTTACCACATTCGGCAAGAACGACGCATGGACTTTCGACGCCAAGGTGCAGTATATCCGCAACAAGGCTGACAACCGTCCTGTTTCGGGTAACAACAGCAACAACTCTGCCCTCGGTATGTACACCTTCCCGACCACTCTCGACATCCGCGACCTGGAGAACTGCGTGGACGAGAACAACAAGATGATATGGTGGAACAAGGACGGCAACAACCCGTACTGGATGAGCAAGTATAACCTCTCTGACGACAAGCGTGACCGCTTCTTGATGAACGCATCGTTGAAGTATAAGGTGTTCTCTTGGTTGACAGCAGAGGTGAAGGCTGGTACCGATATGTACACACTTGAGACTACAAACCGCACATATTCGGGCAACTCTCACCTTACTACACAGTACGGTCAGAACATCAACCACTTCTACGAGAACAACTTCAGCTTCCTCCTTACAGCTACAAAGGACAACCTCATCGACAAGATTGGTGCTACAGCTACATTCGGTGGCAACCTTATGGCTACAAAGAAGACAGGCTTGAAGAGCAATGTTACCGACCTCGTTATCGAGAACCTCTTCTCTCTGAACAACGGTAAGGACAAGCCTTCCGTTAGTCAAATCTACACAGAGAAGAAGATCAACTCTCTCTATGGTACTGTTGGACTCAACTATGACGGTTGGGCATTCCTTGACGCTACATTCCGTAACGACTGGTCGTCGGCTCTTGCCAAGGAGCACCGCTCATTCTTCTATCCGTCAGTTTCGGCATCTGTGCTCTTCGTTGACATGTTCAACAAGTATAACATGACAATGCCGAAGTGGTTCACATTCGGTAAGCTCCGCGCTTCTTACGCAGAGGTAGGTAACGATATGGATCCGTACCAGCTTTACAACCTCTACTCAACAAGCAAGGACGACCATTCAGGCATCACAGCTTCAAGCAGCAGCACTCTCTTCGATAAGAACGTGAAGAACGAGCTTATCAAGTCATGGGAGGTTGGTCTCGAACTCAAGTTCCTCAACAACCGTTTGGGACTCGACTTCGCTTGGTATAAGTCGAACGCTACAAACCAGTTGCTCAACCTGCCGATGAACTCGCTCTCGGGCTATAGCAGCAAGAAGATCAATGCAGGCGACATCGAGAACCAGGGCGTTGAGTTGATGGCTTACGCTACTCCTATCCGCACAAAGGACTTCGAGTGGACCATCAACTATAACGTATCGCACAACAGCAACAAGATCAAGGACCTCTATGATGGCGTTGACCGCTACGAGCTCGGTGGCTACGACAACATCAAGGTTTACGCCATGAAGGGCGGCAACTACGGTGAAATCTGGGGCACCAAGTTCCTCCGCGTTACCGACAAGAGCAGCCCCTACTACGGACAGCTCCTCCTCACATCCGACGGTCTGCCTCAGGGTACCGGCGAGCTGGAGAAGATCGGTGACCAGCAGGCTACATGCAACATGGGTCTTACCAACAGCTTCCGTTATAAGGACTGGAGCTTAAGCTTCCAGATTGATGCACGTATCGGTGGCGAAATCTTCTCAGGTACAAACGCTATGATGCAGCGTTCAGGTACAGCAGAGGCAACAGCTCCTGGTGGCAAGCGTGTAGACGACATGGTAGTTAAGGGTGTTTATCGCGACGCAGCTACTGGCGAGTACGTACAGAACGCCAACAAGATCACTACACAGCAGTATTGGAGCGCAGTGGCTGGTGCCGGCAACATGGGTATCGGCGAGGCCAACACATACAGCGCAACAAACATCCGTCTGCGTAACATCTCTCTCGGCTACACAGTACCTTCAAAGGTGCTCAACGGCACTATCATCCAGTCGCTCAAGGCTGGCTTCACTGTTACCAACGTATGGATGATCCACAGCAACATGAACGGTGTTGACCCAGAGTCTGTATTTGCTACAAGTACCAACGCTACCGGCTTCGAGTATGCCGGTCTGCCTACCACACGTAGCTACGTATTCAATGTTTCAATCGGTTTCTAATTCATTAAATTGACAAATATTTATGAAAACGAATAAATTAATAATGTCAGCCATGATGGCACTTACTCTTGGCGGAGTGATGACTTCATGTAACGACTTCGACGACATTAACAACAATCCGTTGACGACCGGCGGCGACAAGATAAAACCATACTATTCGCTTCTCAACTCAATAAAGGGTTCGCAGATGGACCCGTATATTGGCGAGCGTCTCTTCGTTATCGAGTGGGCAGCTGCTGCACGTCAGGATGGCGAGGATGGATACAACACATCTATCGGTAAAACAAACGATGGTTGGTATGGTGATGCCTTCAGCTATATTTCAAACTGGATGCGCGATGCTAACACATGTATCCGCCTCATCGAGGAACCGCAGGGCACGTGGACTGCTCACGAGACAGAATTCTATCCTAACCTGAAGCAGATGGCTCGTATCTGGCGCGTTCAGATGATGGCACAGTTTGTAGACAACTTCGGTCCGGTTCCTCTTAACGGCTTCCAGGGCGTAAACCCGGAGTTCAGCTCAGAGAAGGATGCTTACTACTGGATGCTTGCTGAGCTTGCAGACGCTGTAAGCAACATCAACACAGAGGTGGCTCCTGACGATACAGAGAAGAAGAACGACCCCGTATTCGCATTTGACGCTGCTAAGTGGAAGAACTATGGTATCTCTCTGCGTATGCGTCTCGCAATGCGTCTGTCTGAGGCAGACCCCGCAAAGGCTAAGAGTGAGTTTGAGGCTGCTGTAGCTCAGGGTTCTGGTATCAGAACCGTGGACGGCACAGCTGCTGTTCAGGAGTACGACGGCTGGAGCGACTGGTCGGGTCCGATGAGCCGTTCTTGGGATATCCAGAGTATGTCTGCTACAATGGCCAACCTCACCACCAACTTCGGTGGTACTGCCTCTGTAGATGCTCTTGCTAAGTATGTGAAGAACACCAATAAGGAAGAAGAGGGTAAGGAGAACGAGAGCCGTTACGCTGAACACGTAAAGGACGCTTCTACTTATCTTGGTATGAAGTTTGACAATCACTGGGAGGCTTACACCGACAACCCGACGAAGCAGCTCTTCTTCGATGGTCTGCCTTCAAAGGTTGACCCACGTGCGTTGCTATATTACTTCCTGCCGGGCGACTATAAGAACCGTACACAGACCGGTTATGTAGCTTATTTCACAAACCCGAAGGCTCCTCAGGTAGAGAAGTTGTGGGCAAAGGACGACCAGAACAAGACTGCTTTGGCTACTGTTGATGCTACATACTGCTGGAATGGTCTGACTGCTGGTTACTCAGGCGATGAGAAAGCCACTACCAATGGTCTTGTAAGCGGCTCTGATCTCGGTGGTTATGGCTACATCGGCACTTACCCAGCTCTTGCTGACGAATATCGCAACAGCAAGAACAAGCGCTTCTTCTTCGGTCCGTGGGAGACTTACTTCCTCTTAGCTGAGGCTGCAGAGCGCGGATGGAACGTCGGCACAACTGCTGAGGCTGCTTACTATGCAGGCATCAAGGCCAGCTTCGAGTATAACGGCATCGAGGATCTGTACGACGCTTACATCGCTTCTGAGGACTACAACCGTGTAGGTACTTCTGTTAAGTGGAGCCACACCACAGAGCCTACAGCTACAACTATGACCGTAAAGAACGGTTACACTGGTGCTAACGAGACCGTAACATACGAGTATCCGAAGGCTCAGAACACTCTTTATGCCAAGGTAGCTAAGACTCCGGCTCTCAACGACCACCTGACAAAGATCATCACACAGCTCTACATCGCAAATACTCCGTACTTGCCGCAGGAGAACTGGTCAAATCACCGTCGTCTCGGTCTGCCGTTCTGGGAGATTCCTACATCTACAATGTCTATCACAGACATGAAGGACTGGACAAAGGATTCTTACAAGAGCGCACAGAGCATCAGCCTCTTCGTACAGCGCTTCAAGTATCCTTCAAGCCTCTCTTCTTCTGACGCAGCTGGCTATCAGAAGGCTGTAAGCTTCCTGAAGGGTGGCGTAGATAGCAACCTCACTCCGCTGTGGTGGGCTATCGGCGGTCACTGATCTGACTGATAAATAAAAAGACTAACTGTAGGAGCTGCGGGCATTCCTGCCCGCGGCACTGCAAGCAGCCATAAATAAAAAGACTCGCTGTAGTTCCATAATGGAACTTACAGCGAGTTTTTTTGTTAAGTATTTATTCCCTCTCTTGCTGGTATCAACAAAAAAGCGTAACTTCGCAACTGATAATATATTATTAATAAATGGCGAATTATGGCAGAAACTAATAAAATGTTAGCAATATTAGACAACTATCTGCATGATAATCCGGACGAGATTGCCAAGGAGATAGCTGATGAGTTTCGCCGCCGCAGGATAGAGAAAAACCTTACCCGAGAGCAGGTGGCTGACAAGTCGCGAGTGGCAGTAAGCAATATTGTGAGATTCGAGCAGAAAGGACTCATATCGCTGAAGAATTTCATCGGCATAGCCATGGCGCTGGAATACACCTCCGAAATACGTCATATATTCTCCGAGCAGAAATTCAGCACCATGGAGGAACTGCAGCAGATAAAACGAAACATGAACAAGAAGAAGGCTTACAAGAAATAGAAGCTAACGGAAACGAAAGTGAAAGATGAAGAAGACAGAATCGTTGATAGTAAGATTTCATGGCCAGGAGGTCGGCATGTTGTCAATGACTGCCGACAAGAAATGCTGTGTGTTTGAATATGACTCGATGTGGCTGAAGGAAGGATTCAGCATCTCGCCTTTGGAATTACCTTTGAAAGCAGGACTCTTTGTAGCTCAGCCTAATCCGTTTAACGGCAATTTCGGGGTCTTCGAGGACAGCCTGCCTGACGGCTACGGTCGTTATCTGCTTCATAAGGCTTTGCAGAAAGTGGGCATCAATGATTTTGAACTTTCTGCGCTCGACCGCCTCAGCATAGTGGGAAGTAGCGGTATGGGAGCTTTGACTTACGAGCCTGAGACATTCATAGACGAGGAAAAGACAGCCACCGACTTTGACATATTGCAGGAGAAGGCTCTGGAAGTATTGAGGGAGCAGCAGGACAATGATGCCGGACTGCTATTATATAATAGCGGTAATAGCGGAGGTTGCAGACCTAAGGCCATCTACTCGGACGATGAAGGTCATTGGCTTATAAAGTTCAGACACACTTATGACCCGCAGGATATGGGCAGACAGGAGTATTGTTTTAACGAAATGGCAAGACAATGCGGCATCATTGTGCCCGACTTCAAACTCATAAACAACAAATACTTCGTCACCCGTCGTTTCGATATTTTACCAAACGGTGAACGCATCCATACTGCCACAGCCGGAGGTCTTCTGTCCGTCTCTTTAAGCAATCCCGTGCTCGACTATCTTAATCTGCTGGCATTAACGGGTTATCTAACGCAGAATTATGAGGAGGTGGAACAGATGTATCGGCGTATGGTCTTTAATTACATCGCAGAAAACAAGGACGACCATTGCAAGAACTTCAGCTTTATCGTCACCAAAGACAATGACGACAAATGGCATTGGCACCTCGCCCCAGCCTACGACCTTACCCATTGCACGGAAGGATATAATGGAGAACACGCAACATCTGTCAACAATTCTGCTCAGCCAACCGTGGAAGATATGATAATGGTGGGAATGAAGAACAAGCTAACTGGGCAGAGATGCAGAGAGATATATTGGGAGATAGAATCAAAGTTGAGAAATCATTCCATCTGATTTTGTTAAGTATAACTAATAAAACCCCATCCTAACGCGGTTTTGTTTGGTATACTTAATAAAATGTGTATATTTGCATAAAGTTTTAAGTATAACTAATAAAAATCTGCCTTATGATAAAGCTTATTAACCGTCAATACTATACGGAACGGATAACCCCGTTCATAGACAAGAACATAATAAAGGTGCTGACAGGTCAACGACGTGTCGGAAAGAGTTGCATACTTAGGCAGATACAAGAGCACATAGAGCATACACATAGCAACTGCAATACTATATGTATAAACAAAGAATTGGAGGAATTTGCCTTTATACGTACTAATGAGGAACTTACCGCTTATGTGACGGAACACCTGAAAGAGGGCTGTGCCAACTATCTTTTCATTGATGAGGTGCAGGACATAAATGGATTTGAGCACACGCTGCGCAGCCTTCAAGCCCAGGACGCTTGCGACATTTTCATTACTGGTAGCAATGCCACAATGTTGTCGAGCGAGCTCTCAACGTATCTTTCCGGCAGATACATCGAATTTCATATACACAGCCTTTCATATAAGGAGTTTATGGAATTCCATCGTCTGACACCATCCACACAGACCCTGCGCGACTTTCTTACTTTCGGCGGACTGCCTTATCTGAGCAACCTGCCATTGCAACGCGACATCGTATTTGAATATCTGCGCAATGTCTACTCCACAATTATGCTCAAGGATGTGGTAAGGCGTGAGAATATACGCAATGTGGACTTTCTGGAAACACTCGCATTATATACAGCTGACAACGTGGGCAATCTTTTCTCAGCCAACAATATCAGCCGTTATCTCAAGTCGCAACGCGTAAATATCTCTCCGCTGCAAGTGATAAATTACCTCAGATCACTGCAGAATGCGTATCTTATCAATAAGGTACGCCGAATAGATGTGAACGGGCTGAAGGCATTTGAAATTGGTGACAAGTATTATTTCGAAGATCTCGGTCTGCGCAACTGTCATTTCGGATTCAACATGCAGAGTGACATTCATAAACTTATGGAGAATGCCATCTACCTGCATCTTGCCAATAAACAATACGAGGTGTTCACCGGGCAGCTGGCAGGTGGACGTGAAGTGGACTTCGTTGCTCGCAAGAACGATGAAGTGGTATACATCCAATCATCATATCTGATGAATGATGAAGCCACACGTCAGCGCGAATTCGGCAACCTACAGAGTATTGCCGACAACTATCCGAAATATGTGGTTAGCCTTGACGAATGGACAAGCGGAAGCAATGTTGACGGAATAAAGCACATTCATCTCGGAGAGTTCCTGCAAATGTAACTAAAGATTTAAATAAAAGGCTTTACATTAGGTCTTACGAGAACATGGTTCTCGTAAGACCTAATGTAAAGCCTTTTATTTAAATCCGATAGGATTTGCGCCCATAAACGGCATGTGGAGAAAGGTTTTTGTCAAAGCCCTGCCTAACACAGTTACCTCGCTGATAAATTCCTGTTTTACTAACCTTATTGCTTACTTCTCCATCCTGAACGCCTGATGTCGGCATTTGCGGTCTTCGCAGTAGCTGACGTGCAGCCAGCGGGTGCCCGACTTGCGGTTGCGCTCGAAGATTAGTTGGTCGAAGGGTAGGTTGGCTTGGATGTATGCGAACATCCTTTCGCCTACTTCGTTGGAGGGAATGAAGAGGTCGGCAGCCTCGCCTCGTACGTGTTGCGAGGTGGGAACGCCACCCACAAGGGCGTTCACCTTTGGCGAGCGATAGCCGCTCGTGATGAGAATCCTGCCGAAACGGCGGCGCAGAGGCTCAAGCACGTTGTCGCACAATGCCTTCATACGGCGCTCCGTGTCGGTGTCGGGAAGGTTGGGCAAGTTGTGTCGCACGGCTGCTGCCGACATTACGAACTCGCGCAAAGAGAAATGTGCGCTGAGACGACGGTTAGGAACCGAATCGTAATAAGTGGCTGCCACCGCAGTGGCAGCCTGATGTGTGTTTTTCATGGTTGTGTGTTTTAAGTGTTAACTGTAAAAGAATCAAGTATATATTAATCTGTATCGTATTATTATAATGTATATTCTTTATAGTTCTTGTGCCTTCTCTCAGGTTTCGACGGCAAAATTATGAAGACTTATAGAAGCAACATTTCAAATAGAATCTTTCTTTGTTAAACAATGTTTATTCCACGCCAAACACTTGACATCGCTTCCGCTGGTTTATACCTTTGCAACCGTAATCAGAACCCAACCACTCTGAAGCGCTTCAAAATAAAAGAAAGAGTAATTTGTCAGACTGATCACAACCATGAAAAACATTAACAAATCTAATTACTAATTTTTAAAAAAGAAAGGAAAAACACATTATGGCACTTAACTACAAGATTTACAAGAGCACTGTCAACAACGGCACTAAGGACAAGTTTTACGCCCGTGCATCACACAAGGACACCGTAGGCATCAAGCAGCTTGCTGCTGTCATGCAGAACAACTGCACCGTGAAGCACTCCGACATCGTGGCCGTGCTCTCAGAGCTCTCAGAGGTGATGAAGCAGGAACTCCAGCGCGGCAGCCGCGTACGCATCGACGGACTCGGCACCTTCAAGGTGAACATCCGTAGCAAGGGAGCAAAGACTGCCAAGGATTTCACCGTCAGTGAGAACATCCTCGGCACCCGCATCAACTTCCACCCGGAGACCAATGTCAATCCGGACGGTAGCCACATCGTAAACATGCTCTCAGGCATAAGGGTGAAGGAGGACGAGACTTACGAGAGTCCGCGAGGTAAGGATAAGAACACCGAGACCGTATAGAAAAGACCGACGAAATCTCAGAAACCAATTAACACACAAAAACAATAACATAATACGATAAGATGAGCAAAATGTCAAAAATCAACTGGAGTACTATACTGAAGATCATCGTGGCAGTGGCTTCGGCCATCCTTGGCACACTCGGTGTGCAGGGCATGGTAGGATGAGCACCGATGATGAAACAACGACAATAGACACTTAATGAGGTCAGCCGAGCTGTTTTTGCCGCCCGTTGTTCGGGAGCAAGACAAAAAACAGCTTGGCTGACCTCTTTTTTGACGAAAAAGATATATATTTGCAGAGCACTATCGCAAAAACAACCTTATATATACTTCACACACATTACAAACATATATGACAAGAAAAGCCATAAGGCGCATCGTATGCCTGATAATGATGCTCACGCTGTCAGTCAGCGCAGGAGCCGTTCTGAAAGAGAAGAACCTGAAGTCGACGCTGTCCGTACTGTGCGCCGAACTGGAAACGGCATTTAACGAACAGCGTCAGAACATGGCGCGTTATAACATCTACAACCAGGCGCAGCACAAGCAGATGATTTCGCTTATGCAGCGCAGTGATCAGGTGGCGCTCATGCTCTACTCGCAGAAGCAGGACTTCACCTTTGACATGACATACGCCTGCCATGAAGCTACGGAGATGTACCGTGAGTTTACGCAGCGTAGCGTGCCGTACAACATTATTATGACACGTATGTCGTCGGAGATAAAGCGCTACGACTACCTGATAGAGACGCTGCAGAACATCCCGCCCTCGCTCGGACGCAAACCTGCCAAGGACGGCAAGGACGCTCCGAAGCAGCATAAATACGTGACCGGCAAAGACGGCAAGCAGATGCCACTGCCGTTTATGCTCGACAAGGTGGGACAGGCCAATCGCAACGCCTGCCTTATATACGCCAAAACGCTCCGTGGCAATCTCGTCAAGATGCGGGCTTCCGTGGAGAAGGACTCGCAGCACTACAAACGCATGTCGGAGAAGCTGAAGAAGGTGAACGACTATGCCCTGCAGCGATATAACGACATACAGCACAACATCTTCGTGAACGGCGACCAGAACTATCTGGAGATAATCACCTCCATGCCGACGGCGTATCACAACGCCAAGGCGGATGTCAACGAGAAGTATAACACGGAGAAGGTGCGTACAGCCAACGGCGAGCGTCAGGTCTACTCGCAGTGGCGCGGTCCCATCGTGATGGGTCTGAGCATCTTCGTCATCATCTACGTGCTTTTGGCAGCCTTGCTCAGCAACGTGTTCGTGAGATGGCTGGTGCCGAAGCGTTTCCGCACCGAGAACTTCATGAAGAAGAAGGTGTGCCTGATACTGTTTGTGGCAATGTTTATCTTCGCCGTATCGGTGATGATAGCCCGCATGTTCATGTATCACAACTTCTTCCTCATGGCGTCGAAGCTACTCATCGAGTATGCCTGGCTGCTGTGTGCCATCTTCTTCTCCCTGCTTGTCCGTCTGCCGGGAGACCAGATAAAGAGCGGATTCAGGATTTACACGCCCATAATGCTGATGTCGTTCATCGTCATCACATTCCGCATAATCTTCATCCCCAACAATCTCGTAAGCCTTATCTTCCCGCCCATCCTGCTGGTGTTCACGCTATGGCAATGGAATGTCATCACAAGGCACAACGACAACATCCCCAAATCGGACATCTTCTATACGTGGGTGTCGCTTGTCATCATGGCTTTCTCAACAGCCTCTGCGCTGTACGGCTACGTGCTGCTCTCAGTGCAGCTGCTTATATGGTGGATGTTCCAGCTGAGCTGCATACAGACCATCACCTGCGTGTACGACTTCCTTGACGCCTACGAGCGCCGCTGGCTATCGAAGAAGATACATACGGAGAAGGAGACGGCGAAAGTGAAGCGCGGTGCGCTGATGAGCATCATCACAAAGAACCACGAGAAGCACATCAACGTGACGTGGTTCTACGACTTGATCTGCATGGCGCTCCTGCCCGTGCTCAGCGTATTCTCCATCCTCGTGTCGATATGGTGGGCGGCAGACGTCTTCGACCTTACCGAAACGGTATGGAAAGTATTCATGTTCAACTTCCTGAACATACCGGGCGTGGTGCAGCTCTCTATTGGCAAGCTCGTGATGGTGGCGTCGCAGTTCTTCGTGTTCCGCTATCTCAACTACCTCATCAAGGCACTCTATCATAAGTATCACAAGTCGAGAGTGGTGGTGAACGGCAAGCCAAACTTCACCCTTGCCAACAACGTCATAGCCATCTGCTGCTGGGGCATGTACGCCATCATCTCCGTAAAGATGCTCAAGATACCGTCAACGGCAGTGTCCGTTATATCGGCTGGTCTTGCCACCGGTGTGGGTTTCGCCATGAAGGACCTCCTCGAGAACTTCTTCTACGGCATCTCCCTTATGACGGGACGTGTGCGTGTGGGCGACTACATCGAGTGTGACGGCATACGCGGAAAGGTGGACAGCATCACGTATCAGAGCACGCAGGTGCTGACAGCGGACGGCTGCGTCATAGCCTTTCTCAACAGTTCGCTCTTCAGCAAGAACTTCAAGAACATCACCCGCAACCACTCGTACGAGATGGTGAAGATTCCGGTGGGCATCGCCTACGGCTCTAATGTGGACGAGGTGAGGAAGATGCTCATCAAGGCGGTTATGGATCTGGAGGAGAAGAGTGCCGACGGTCGTGACATCATCGACATGGACAAGCCCGTCAGCGTGGTGTTTGACGATTTCGGCGACAACTCCGTGAACCTCTTCGTCACCTACTGGGTGCTTGTGGAAGAGAAGTTCGGCAAGACAGGCCAGATAAAGGAGGCAATCTATAACACCCTAAACGCCCACAATATCGAAATACCGTTCCCGCAAAGAGATATACATATTATAGAGAGTAAATAAAAAGAGGTAGTCTGTCGGAATCTCAGATATTTATTTTACTTTTGCAGAATGTCCGTAACTAACATTAATAAGGCTGATATGAACCAACAACCTAACGACAAACAAACCATCTGCATTGTCATTCCCTGCTACAACGAGGAGGAAGTCCTGCCGTGGGCAATGGGGAAACTGCAGACCATGATAGGCAAGATGAAGGCTGAGACCGGCATCGAGGGACGTCTGCTGCTCGTGGACGACGGTAGCCGCGACCGCACTTGGGAGCTTATAGAAGGCTTCGCTGCGCAGCACAGCAATGTGGCAGGCGTAAAGCTGTCGCACAATGAGGGCCATCAGAACGCTCTCTGGGCAGGCATGCAGGAAAGTCTCGGCATGTGCGACGCCATTGTCTCCATCGACGCCGACCTCCAGGACGACGAGATGGCTATCATTGATATGGCACGCCAGTTTGCCGAGGGCAAGGACATTGTCTATGGTGTGCGCAAGCAGCGCAAGACCGACACATGGTTCAAGAGGTTCACAGCGCAGGCATTCTATCGTCTTATGCAGACAGCCGACAAGGAGATAATATACAATCATGCCGACTTCCGCCTTATGAGTGAGCGTGCCGTGAGAGCCTTGATGGAATATCCTGAGCGCAATATGTTCCTGCGCGGTATGGTAAGACAGCTCGGATTCAGCGAAGGCTACGTCTATTATGACCGTACGGCACGCACGGCAGGCGAGTCGAAATATCCGCTCAGCAAAATGCTTGCCTTCTCCATTGACGGCATCACATCATTCTCTACGGCGCCACTGAAATTCATCACTTTCGCCGGCCTTACGATGACACTGATATCCATGCTTATCATCATCTACGGACTGTACGAGCACTTCATCGGCAAGACCATAGAAGGATGGACATCACTGATGGTTTCGATGTGGTTTATAGGCGGCGTGATAACCACAGGAGTGGGCATCACAGGCACGTATATCGGCAAGATTTACAACGAAGTAAAGCGTCGTCCGCGTTACTTTGTAGACAAAAAAGTTGGCATAAAAGGCGGAAATTGAGCCAAAAACTTGCACACATATAGGGTGTTTGTGCACACAAAGTGGCTTTTTGGCTTAAAATATTTGTCTATATAAATAAAAATTTGTTCCTTTGCACCGGTTTTGAAACAAGAAATTAATATTATAAACACTTTAAAACATTAAAATTATGTCAGAAATCGAATCAAAAGTAAAGGCCATCATCGTAGACAAGCTCGGTGTTGACGAGGCAGACGTTAAGCCCGAAGCAAGCTTCACAAACGACCTTGGCGCAGACTCTCTCGATACTGTAGAGCTCATCATGGAGTTCGAGAAGGAGTTCGGCATCTCTATCCCCGACGACAAGGCTGAGAAGATCGGCACTGTAGGCGACGCTATTGCTTACATCGAGGAGAACGCAAAATAAATAAGGTTTATGGTTTATAGTTTATGGTGCACAAATATGGCAAGCAAGTTATAATTATATAACTCCTACTTGTGCCATAAACCATAAACCATTTTAACCATGAACTGATTTTTTATTAAATGGAATTAAAAAGAGTAGTAGTTACAGGCCTCGGAGCCGTTACCCCATTGGGCAACAACACAGAGGACACCTGGAACAACCTTGTTGCGGGCGTAAGCGGCGCAGCACCCATCACATTATTCGACGCATCACAGTTTAAGACTCAGTTCGCTTGCGAAGTGAAGAACCTTAAGGTCAATGACTATATCGACCGTAAGGAGGCACGCAAGATGGACCGCTATGCACAGCTCGCCATTATCTCGGCTATGCAGGCCATTCAGGATTCAGGCATGAATCTCGAGGAGATCGACAAGAACCGTGTAGGCGTCATCTACGGCGTAGGCATCGGTGGCATCAAGACCTTCGAGGAAGAAGTGGGCTACTGGGCACAGCACCAGGAGAACGGTCCTAAGTTTAATCCTTTCTTCATCCCGAAGATGATTGCAGATATCGCATCAGGCCATATCTCAATCATGTACGGATTCCATGGTCCTAACTACACCACAACATCAGCTTGCGCGTCTTCAACAAACGCCCTCGCTGACGCATTCAACCTCATACGTCTCGGCAAGGCAAACGTCATCGTAAGTGGCGGTGCAGAGGCTGCCATCACAGCAAGCGGCGTAGGCGGTTTCAACGCCATGCACGCTCTCTCTACACGCAATGACGATCCTGAGCACGCCTCACGTCCGTTCAGTGCAAGCCGCGACGGATTTATCATGGGCGAGGGCTCTGGCTGCCTCATCCTTGAGGAACTTGAGCACGCAAAGGCTCGCGGTGCCAAGATTTACGCCGAGATGGTCGGCGCTGGCATGTCTGCCGACGCTCACCACATCACTGCTTCACACCCGGAGGGACTCGGAGCATGTCTCGTAATGGAGAACGCACTCGAGGACGCTGGCATGAAGCCGGAAGACATTGACTATATCAACGTACACGGCACATCCACACACGTGGGCGACATCTCAGAGGCTAAGGCCATCAAGCAGGTGTTCGGCGACGCTGCATACAAGCTCAATATCAGCTCTACAAAATCAATGACAGGTCACCTTCTCGGTGCTGCCGGAGCTGTGGAGGCTCTCGCCTCTGTACTTGCAGTGAAGAACGACATCGTGCCCCCGACCATCAACCATGAGGATGACGACCGCGATCCGGAGATCGACTACGACCTCAACTACACCTTCAACAAGGCCCAGAAGCGTGAGGTACGTGCAGCTCTGAGCAACACGTTCGGTTTCGGAGGACACAATGCTTGTGTAATCTTCAAGAAATATGCTGAGTAACATCATAGACAGAATAAGGCTCCCTTTCCGTAAGGACAAGGAGCTTTATTTGTCTTTACGCCAAATTATCGGCTTTTATCCTCACGACATCAGCTACTATAAGCTGGCGCTCATGCACAAGAGCATGTATAAGCGCAATGCCAAGGGAAAGCCAGTGAACAACGAAAGGTTGGAATTTCTTGGCGACGCCATCTTGGACGCCACGGTGGGCGACATCGTCTATCGTCACTTCCCCGGCAAGCGCGAGGGATTTCTCACCAACACACGATCAAAGCTCGTACAGCGCGAGACGCTTAACCGCCTCGCTCAGGAACTGGGCATCAACCAGCTGATACTGTCAAGCGGACGTTCACAGTCGCACAATTCATACATGGGTGGCAACGCCTTCGAGGCGCTTGTAGGTGCCATTTACCTCGACCGTGGCTACGACGCATGCATGCAGTTCATGCGCAATCGCATTCTGGCACAAATGATTAACATCGATAAGGTTGCTTACAAGGAAGTGAACTTCAAGAGCAAGCTCATCGAATGGAGCCAGAAAAACCGTGTGCGCATTGACTTCAAGGTCCTCTCGCAGGAGAAGGACAAGACGGGGTCGCCCGTCTTCAGCTATCAGGTAATGCTGGAAGGTGTGGAAGGTTGCTCCGGAAAGGGATACAGTAAGAAGGAGAGCCAGCAGCTCGCATCAAAGCTCACCCTTGAGAAGCTTCGCAAGGAGCCACAGTTCATCGACCAGGTGTTCGCCGCCAAGACAGAGCGGACGAAGATGGAGGAAGAACCAGTGGAGAACGTGCCGAGCACGGAGGAGAACAACGACTTCATCATAGCCAATCCTGAGGTGGAAGCCAACGCTGAGGCTGCCGTACAGACCTTGGAGCGACAAAAGAGCAAGCGCGACAGACGTGCTCCGATGTACAGACAGACTGAGAAAGCACAGCCCGTGGCAGACAAAGAGGAAACCGATGCAGAAGAGTTCGACCTCAGCGACATATCCGCCAAGGAGAAGAGCCGCGAGGACATCATCGCTGCAGCAGAGGAAGCCGCTTTCGCCGAATAAGAAATAGCAGAACAGCCGTTTCGCTGAATAAGAAGAAAGAACATACATAACCCGTCGGGCATAGCCGGGAAAAGGCTGCTCCATAGGGGGATGACAAGACAAGTGCGTCGCTGACCAGTAACAAAATGGTCAGCGACGTAGTTTTTATATAGGTGCGTCACTGCTAATAAGTTAGGTGATTCACACTTTTTTTCAACTTATTGCTACATCTTATAAAGTAAAAATCGTAACTTTGCATAAATGTGCGGTTATATCCCCGAAATTATTAAGAATAACAAAAACATATAACGAAATAACGACAATGGAATACAATTTCAGAGAAATCGAAAAGAGATGGCAGAGCCAGTGGGTGAAGGACAATACCTATCACGTCACGGAGGATGCCTCGAAGGAGAAATTCTACGTTCTCAACATGTTCCCTTATCCCTCAGGAGCAGGACTGCACGTGGGACATCCTCTCGGCTACATTGCCTCTGACATATATGCACGCTACAAGCGCCTTAAGGGATTTAATGTCCTCAATCCGATGGGATATGACGCTTACGGACTGCCCGCAGAGCAGTATGCCATCCAGACCGGACAGCACCCGGAGGTAACAACCGTGGCTAACATTGCACGCTATCGTCAGCAGCTCGACAACATCGGCTTCTCTTTCGACTGGGACCGCGAGATACGCACCTGCGACCCTAAGTATTACCATTGGACACAGTGGGCGTTCGAGAAGATGTTCGGATCGTTCTTCTGCAAGAAATGCCAGAAGGCACAGCCCATCGAGAAACTCATCGAGCACTTCGAGGAGAAGGGTTCGGAAGGAACCGAGAACATTGCTCAGAACGAGCAGCTGGAGTTCACCGCTGAGGAGTGGAAGGCTTATGACGACGTTAAGAAGCAGCAGGTATTGATGAACTACCGCATCGCTTATCTCGGCGAGACAATGGTGAACTGGTGTGCCGGTCTGGGCACAGTGCTTGCCAACGACGAGGTGGTAAACGGTGTCAGCGAGCGCGGTGGCTTCCCCGTTGTGCAGAAGAAGATGCAGCAGTGGTGTCTGCGTACATCCGCTTACTCACAGCGTCTGCTTGACGGACTGGAGACAGTGGACTGGAGTGATTCCATCAAGGAGACACAGCGCAACTGGATCGGTCGTTCGGAAGGAACTGAGATGCAGTTCAAGGTGGCAGGTCAGGACTTCGACTTTACCATCTTCACCACACGTGCCGACACCATCTTCGGCGTTACCTTCATGGTATTGGCACCGGAGAGCGAACTTGTGGAGAAGCTCACCACACCGGAGCAGAAGGCTGCTGTGGACGAATATCTCGCATACGTGAAGAAGCGCACCGAGCTGGACCGTATGGCTAACCACTCAGTAACGGGTGTATTCTCAGGATCGTATGCCGTCAATCCGTTCACGGGCGAGAACATCCCCGTATGGATTTCGGAATACGTGCTTGCTGGATATGGTACTGGCGCCATCATGGCTGTACCTGCACACGACTCACGTGACTATGCTTTTGCAAAGCACTTCAATCTTCCCATCATACCGCTTATCGAGGGCGCTGACGTCAGCGAGGAGAGCTTCGATGCCAAGGAAGGCACCGTTACCAACTCGCCTGCTGAGGGCAAGCAGACTCTCGACGGCTTCTCTCTCAACGGACTGTCCGTGAAGGAAGCCATCGCCGCAACAAAGAAGTTCGTTACGGAGAAGGGTATGGGACGAGTAAAGGTGAACTATCGTCTGCGTGACGCCATCTTCTCTCGCCAGCGCTACTGGGGCGAACCGTTCCCCGTATACTATAAGGACGGCATGCCGCAGATGATTCCGGAGGAGTGTCTGCCGCTTGAACTGCCTGAAATCGAGACCTATAAGCCTACAGAGACTGGCGAACCGCCATTGGGACGCGCCAAGAAATGGGCTTGGGACGTGGAGAAGAAGGAAGTGGTGGACAAGAGTCTGGTGGACAACAAGACAGTGTTCCCGCTCGAGCTGAACACCATGCCGGGCTTTGCCGGTTCGTCTGCTTACTATCTCCGCTATATGGACCCGAAGGACGACAAGAGCCTCGTAAGCAAGGAAGCTGACGAGTACTGGAAGAACGTCGACCTCTATGTCGGCGGCTGCGAGCACGCCACCGGTCACCTTATCTACTCTCGTTTCTGGAACAAGTTCCTCTTCGACCTCGGCGTAAGCTGCAAGGAAGAGCCGTTCCAGAAGCTTGTCAACCAGGGTATGATTCAGGGTCGCTCTAACTTCGTTTATCGCATCAACTCTGACGACCACTCAAAGGCCCCCGTCTTTGTAAGTGCAGGTCTGAAGAAGGACTATGACGTTACTCCTATCCACGTAGACGTGAACATCGTTTCTGCTGACGTTCTCGACATAGATGCTTTCAAGGCATGGCGTCCTGAATATCAGAATGCAGAGTTCATCCTCGAGGACGGCAAGTATGTCTGCGGTTGGGCAGTAGAGAAGATGTCGAAGTCGATGTTCAATGTTGTCAACCCTGACATGATCGTTGAGAAGTATGGTGCTGATACACTCCGCCTTTACGAGATGTTCCTCGGTCCGGTGGAGGCAAGCAAGCCTTGGGATACCAACGGCATCGACGGATGCTTCCGCTTCCTCAAGAAGTTCTGGAACCTCTTCTATGAGAACCGTACCGACACATTCCTGCCCTGCGACGAGAAGCCATCGGCAGAAAGCCTCAAGAGTCTGCACAAGCTCATCAAGAAGGTAACAGAGGACATCGAGAAGTTCTCTTACAATACCAGCATCTCGGCGTTCATGATTGCCGTAGGCGAACTGCAGCAGCAGAAGTGCCGCTCCAAGGAAGTGCTCGAGCAGCTTGTTGTGCTCATCGCTCCGTTCGCTCCGCACATTGCAGAGGAACTGTGGCACACACTCGGTCACACCACCACTGTCTGCGACGCCGCATGGCCCGCTTTCGACGAGAAGTATCTTGTGGAGAGCGAGATGCAGCTTACGATTTCCTTCAACGGTAAGGCACGCTTCCAGAAGAAGTTCCCTGCCGACGCCACCAACGACGCCATCCAGGCTGCAGTGCTCGAGGACGAGCAGAGCCAGAAATACATCGGCGACAAGAAGGTTGTGAAGGTAATCGTCGTACCTAAGAAGATTGTGAATGTCGTAGTGAAGTAATACGGCGACATCCCGAGAGAACATATAAAAATACCACAATAAAGGAAGTCGCCGCTTGCGCACGCCAGAGAACGGCGCGGGCGAGACGACGACTTCCTTTTGCTTAGAAACATAAAAAAATAACGCTTTAACTATAAAATCCTATGACAATCGACCGCAAAATAATCTGGCAAGAAACGAAGGACTACTTTAACATCACTCTCGGTCTACTGCTTTACACCTTCGGATTCACCGTTTTCCTGCTACCCTACGAAATCGTAACCGGTGGTATCGCAGGTATCGGAGCCATCGTGTTCTATGCCACTAAATTCCCCGTTCAGTGGACATTCTTCATCATCAACGCCGTGCTTATCGTGGCGGCATTGAAGGAACTCGGAATAAAATTCCTTGCCAAGACCATCTATGCCACGCTGGCGATAACCGTAATGCTCGACTTGGCACAGAAGATAGTGGAAATGCCAGACGGCTCTTTCTATAAGCTGATGGGCGAAGGCAACGACTTTATGTCGCTCATAATCGGATGTATGCTCACCGGTACAGCGCTTGCTATAGTGTTCTTGAACAACGGCAGTACGGGTGGTACTGATATTATCGCCGCCGTAGTGAACAAGTACTATAACGTATCGCTCGGTAAGGGCCTCATCATGGTGGACCTCGTAATCATCGGCAGCTGTCTTGCCATCGACTCTTTCGGTCCGTTCCCACAGCGTTGTCAGATGGTGGTGTTCGGTCTGTGTACGATGTTCATAGAATGTAACATGCTCGACTATGTGATGAACGTCCAACGTCAGTCGGTGCAGTTCATGATATTCTCAAAGGAATACAAGAAGATTGCCGCTGCCATCACTAAGAAGACAGACCACACCCTCACCATTCTCGACGGACACGGATGGTATACCGGTAAGGAGATGAAGGTGATATGCCTCCTCGCCAAGAAGCGTGAGTCGGTGCTCATATTCCGTCTTATCAAGATGCTTGACCCGCGTGCCTTCGTTTCGCAAAGCTCCGTTATCGGTGTGTACGGCGAGGGATTCGACCAGATAAAGGTGAAGGTGAAGAAACACCAGGAAGAACTGCATAAGCAGGAAATGGAGGAACACGGTCTACATGAACAAGAACAAATATTAGAAGTAAATGAAAATAGTATTCGCAACGAACAACAGCCATAAGCTCTCAGAAATCCGCTCCATTTTGGGCGACCGCTTCGAGGTGCTTTCGCTGTCAGACATAGGATGTCATGCCGACATCCCTGAAACCGCCAACACCCTTGAGGGCAACGCCATTCAGAAGGCACGTTATGTAGTGGAGCATTTCGGTTATGACTGCTTCGCCGACGACACTGGTCTGGAAGTGGCTGCATTGGGAGGCGAGCCGGGGGTCCACTCGGCACGTTACGCTGAAGGCACCGACCACGACTCGGAAGCCAATATGCGCAAGCTTCTCCAGCGCCTTGAGGGTAAGGAGGACAGAAACGCGCAGTTCAGAACAGTGATCTGTCTGGCACGTAAGGATGATTATGCCGACTATTCTCTCTTTGAGGGCACGGTGAAAGGCCGTATCGCTGAGGAGAAGAAGGGCACGGAAGGATTCGGCTATGACCCCATCTTCGTGCCTGAAGGTCACGACCAGTCGTTCGCACAATTAGGAATGGACATCAAGAACTCCATCTCGCACCGTGCAAGGGCTGTGGAGAAGCTGGCTCACTTCCTGAAGCGTTAAACACGCCGACACCCATCCATCAGTAATATTCAGAAACAATAACAATCCTACAATGAAGATATTCTCACTGAAGCATACCATAAATGCCCTGACACGCTCGGTTGCAGTGTCTGTCTGCGCCGTAGTGCTCACGCTTTCTGCTATGATGACAGCGTCAACGGTAGCTGTGGCAAGCACACCTCCGATAGGCACATGGAAGACGTATATGGCTTATAGCGATATACGGCAGATCGTAAAGGTGGGCAACCGCGTTTACGTGGTGGCATCCGGCGACCTGTATGTCTACGACACGTCAGACGAGAGCATCACAACGATGGACCGCAACAACGGACTGAGCGATACCGACATTAAGTTTATCTCTTGGAACGCTGCAGCCAAGCGTCTTGTCGTGGTGTATAGCAATGGCAATATTGACCTGCTAAGTGAGAAACTCGACATCACCAACATCTCTGACTATTACGACAAGTCGCTCACGTACGACAAGACCATCAACAACGTCTTCACGAACGGCAATCTTACATATCTTGCCACCGGCTTTGGTATTGTGGTGGTGAACGTGTCGAACGCCACTATCGCCGATACTTATGCGTTGCAGGAGAAGGTGAAGGACTTGTGCATAAACAACGGCATTATTTACGTAGCCACAAACAAAGAAATAATCAAGGGCGACATGCGCAAGAATCTTGCCGACCCGAACGAATGGAATAAGTTGGCTTCTGATGGATTCGACTGGTTGTTCTGGATGGACGAAGGACTGGTGGGAGCAAAGAAATACAATATCTCCACAATTGCTGCCGATGGAACAATGAAGAAGCAGGCAGGTCCGTATATGGATAATTGCGTTATGCAGAACGGAATGTTGTTTGCTTGTGGAGGTAACGACACCTATTGTTACCATACAGCTTCCGACCGTGGAGGCATAGCCAAGCATCTCAATACTGTGGCTGCCGATCCGAAGGACGGATCTTTCTGGATTCATGACGACGACGGATCGCTTGCCAATATCACTTTGGCAGCCGACCGAACCTTTACCATAAACAAGACTGGCATTAAGGCAGACGGACCCGATTATAACACTTTCGGATTCATGCTTATGCGCAACGGAACCCTCTATACTTGTGGCGGACCCGGCAGTTCAACCAGCAGAGAAGGCTGCGTGCAGGTGCTCTCTCAGGATGGTACGTGGAAAATATACGACACCAGCTTTGCCAAGGATCAGAAGTCGCCGTTTATTTCTGCATACGCCCTTGCCATTGATCCGAAGGATGAGAAGCACGTGTATGTGGCAGCCCGAACCGGACTGTACGAATTTTACGACGGCGAGTTCCGTAAACTTTGGAACGAGGACAACAGCCCGATTACGCATGCTGATGTGAAAGAAGAAGCTTGGTACAGATACAATAAAGTGACGACGCTGTGTTTCCTTGACGATGGTACGCTGCTCTGCTTTAATAGCGAGTCGGTTGGCGGAAAGACATCGTTGCTTGCACTCAAGGACGATAAGTGGACCGACCTTTCCACCCCCAACTTCTTAACCACGGCAGGCTTTTCATTCGCATATGCCAAGGATATGTTCAAGGACAGCCGTGGACTGATATGGTTCTGCAATAACAACTGGCAGACAGCATCTCTTGCCTGCTACCAGCCATCTTCCGGCGCTTCAAAGTCATATCGCTCCTTTGTCAATCAAGACGGAAAGAATTACACTATCTATTACGTCTCGTGCGTTACTGAGGACATTGAGGGCAATATATGGATAGGTACGGACGTGGGACCGCTTATGCTGCCAGCTTCGCAAATAGGAACAGACGACGACACGTTCACACAGGTGAAGATTCCGCGCAACGACGGCACCAATCTTGCCGACTACCTCCTCTCCAACGTTCCAATCTCAGCCATTTATGTGGATGGCGCCGGACGCAAGTGGTTCGGTACGTCAGGCAACGGTGTATATCTGGTAAGTGCTGACAACATACAGCAGCTACAACATTTCACGTCCTCCAACTCCAACCTGCTCTCGGACGACGTCGAGTCGATAACAGCCAACGAGCAGACTGGAGAGGTGTTTTTCGGAACAAGTGCCGGACTGTGCTCATATATGGCTGATGCCACCAAGCCGTCCGAGAAGATGACAAAGGACAACGTCTACGCATACCCCAACCCCGTCAAGCCAGACTATACAGGACTGATAACAGTGACTGGACTGACGCTCAACGCTGACGTAAAGATAGTTACGTCCAACGGTGTCCTTGTGGCTCAGGGACGCTCCAATGGCGGAACGTTCACATGGGACGGATGCGACACTAAAGGAAAGCGTGTCGCAAGCGGCATCTACATGGTGGAGACTGCTACTGAGGACGGCGGTAAGGGAACGGTATGCAAGATTGCCGTCATAAGATAACAACAACGAACATAACAGCAACAAAAATATATGGCCAATAACAACCTTTGGACTGACAGCTACTGGCTGCTTCTGATGCAGGCCTGCAAGAAAAAGCCCGATGACGTAAAGTCGCCATGGTCAAAGACTATGGTGGACCTCGCCATTGAGCTACATATTCATCCCAAGACTCTCTTTGAGAAGATGGAGCAACTGCTCGATCATAAGACTGCGTCGCTCCAGAAGATATGGGACACATACGCCGACAATACGCGACGCCTCAACAAGGACGCCAAGCGGGTGAGAGAAATGAAAGGCTTCGGCGATGCCGACTCGTTCTATATGGGCGTGGAAAGCACTGACTCGTTCGAGACTTTCTATCTGCACGTCGCCGACGACACCAAGCTTACGCCAGCGGCGCTGACCATACTCATCGACCTCTACTTCATGCTTACCCCCAACACTATGGTGGAGGAGACGCCGGAGGTGGCTGACGTGGCACGCATGCTCACGCTGACCACGAAGGAGGTGGTGGAAGTGCTCGCCATATTCCAGACCTTCGACCCCATCCTTAAAAGAAAGGCTCTGCCTACGTCAGCACTCGTTGAGGCTGCGCGAAAGGTATGGGACGAATATGCCAACGACACACAGAATATGAACGATAAGAAGGAAAGGGCTTTGGCTTACTACCATAAGTAAAAACCTTATTGGCGTTAATAAGTCGAAGACTCTATATATAAATAACTCGCTTAAGATGGAACAAAGATTCATCCAGACACAAGAACAGAAACTCCAGCAGGTACAGCGTCTGTCACAACAGCAGATGCTGCAGGTTCATCTGCTTGAGATGCCCCTGACGGAGTTGGAAGAGAATGTCAATGCCGAACTCGACGACAATCCCGCTTTGGAGGTGTCGTCTACGGAAGACGCTCTCGATAATCCCCATGACAGGGATACTGACGACAGAAGTCGCGACGACTATGGCTCCACAGACAGCAAGGCGGAAGGACGCGACGGCGATGACGACAATGGTACGGACATCGTCAGTGACGAATTCGACCGACAGAACGAGCGTGAAGAACGCGAGTCGGCGCTGAATGCCGCCCTTGAGAGAATCGGAGAGGGCGACGACGACATGCCGACAGCCTCTTACCAGTACGGCGGCAACAACGAGTCTGCCGACTATGAGGAGATGGTCTATGGCAATACCACGTCGTTCTACGACCGCCTGAAGGAGCAGATGGGTGAGTTGGAGCTGACAGAGACCGACCGCGACATCATGGAGTACGTCATCGGTTCGCTTGACAGCGACGGACTGTTGCGCAAGGACAGCGAGTCAATAAGCGATGAACTTGCCATCTATCACGGCATCGACTGCACCACAGCTGATGTCGAACGCATTGTCGGAATCCTTCAGACCTTCGATCCTGCCGGAATCGGAGCACACACCCTGCAGGAGTGTCTGCTGCTCCAGATTGACAGACGCAATGACGACGAGCTGAAGCCGCTCATGAAGAAGGTGGTGACAACGCTCTTCGACGATTTTACGAAGAAACACTTCGACCGTATAAAGACCGCTCTCAACACCGATTCGTACACAGCGAAGCGCGTGATTGACGAGATTCGTCGCCTCAACCCCAAGCCGGGAGCCTCGCTTGGCGAGACCGAAGGCCGCAACATACAGCAGATAACCCCCGACTTCATCATCGACACCGACGACGACGGCAACGTCACATTCACGCTTAATGGCGGCAATATCCCCGAACTGAAGGTTTCGCCGTCGTTCACGGAGATGATGGAGACCTATCGCAACAACAGGTCGTCAATGTCGAAGCGCGATAAGGAAGCCCTGCTCTACGCCAAGGAGAAGGTGGAAAGGGCGAAGGGATACATTGATGCGATAAAGCAGCGCCGCCACACGCTCTCCGTGACGATGCGTGCCATCATCGACTGGCAGAAGAAGTTCTTCCAGGACGGCGATGAGGCAGATCTCAAGCCGATGATTCTGAAGAACATCGCTGACCGCACGGGACTGGACATCAGTACCATATCGCGTGTCAGCAACGTTAAGTACGCCCAAACCAACTGGGGCACCTTCCCGCTGCGCTTCTTCTTCTCAGACGGCTACACCACAGGCGACGGAGAGGAACTGTCCACCAGAAAGATAAAGCTTGCCCTTAAGGACCTTATCAGCAAGGAAGACAAGAAGAAGCCGCTTAGCGACGACGCCCTTACAAAGCAACTGGCAAAGCTCGGCTATCCCATCGCCCGACGCACCGTGGCAAAATATCGCGAGCAACTCGGACTGCCAATAGCCAGACTGAGGAAAGACTAAAGTCTTTAGCACAATATATTTAAGCATGAAAGAAAAGAACATTATCCTCGCAGCGCGAATACTGAGCATGGCATTCACGCCATTCTATCTGTCGCTCGTCGGACTGATAGCCCTCTTCACGTTCAGCTATCTCAGTCTGATGCCGTGGGCATACAAGCTCACCGTTCTGCTTCTTGTCTACGCCTTCACCATCCTCATGCCCTCTCTGCTCATCCATTTCTATCGTCATTACCACGGTTGGACGCTCATTGAGCTGGGCAAGAAGGAGCGTCGCGTCGTGCCTTATCTTATCTCCATAATGTGCTACTTCGTGTGCTATTATGTGATGCATAAGATAAACATCCCGCACTTTATGAGCAACATTCTCATAGCGGCGCTGGTCATCCAGATTCTCTGTGCCATGATAAACATCTGGTGGAAGATATCCACCCACACCGCAGCCATCGGAGGCGTGGCAGGAGCGCTGCTTGCGTTCTCCATCATCTTCGGATTCAATCCCTTGGGATGGTTCAGCGTGGTGCTTATCCTTGCGGGAATGGTTGGTTCCAGCCGAATGATTCTGCGCCAGCATTCTCTCCGTCAGGTATGTTACGGCTTCCTGCTCGGCACAGTTACGGCATACACCATAATATTGAGATTGTAAAAGCATAAAAACATAACATCTAAATAAACATAACAATGTCACCATTAGTCAGCATCATTATGGGCAGCACATCAGACCTGCCCGTCATGGAAAAGGCATGCAAGTTCTTGAACGACATGCAGATTCCTTTTGAAGTTAACGCTCTCTCTGCACACCGCACACCGGACGCAGTGGAAAGTTTCGCAAAAGGCGCTAAGGATCGCGGCGTCAAGGTCATCATCGCTGCAGCAGGAATGGCTGCCGCTCTGCCGGGAGTAATAGCTGCCAGCACCACGCTGCCCGTCATCGGAGTGCCCATCAAGGGTATGCTTGACGGACTGGACGCCATGTTGTCCATCATTCAGATGCCCCCGGGAATCCCCGTTGCCACGGTAGGCGTCAACGGCGCCATGAACGCTGCCATCCTCGCTTGCGAGATGATAGCCCTCTGCGACGAGAATGTAGCCGCAAAGATGGCTGAATATAAGGCAGGACTGGGCAAGAAGATTGAGAATGCCAACAAGGAGCTGGCAGAAGTGAAGTTCGAGTATAAAGTAAACTAAACCATTAGGAGTTAGGAATTACGAATTAGGAGTTGGTCTTGATTCGTAAATTCCTAATTCCTATTTTTTTATTTCATCATTATGGTTGATCTCTTTAATTATCGCCGTCGTCAGTCGTCTCCCGTCAAGGTGGGCAGCATTCAGATTGGTGGCGATTCGCCCATACGCGTACAGTCGATGACCACCACCAATACCAACGATACGGAGGCATGTGTGGCGCAGGCTGAGCGCATCATCAAAGCTGGAGGCGAGCTGGTTCGCCTCACCACGCAGGGACGTCGCGAGGCAGAGAACCTCAAGAACATCAACGCCGGACTCCGTGCCGACGGTTATCTGACTCCGCTCGTTGCCGACGTTCACTTCAACGCCAATGTCGCTGACGTGGCAGCCTTGTACGCTGAGAAGGTCCGCATCAATCCCGGCAACTATGTCGACCCTGCCCGTGTCTTCAAGAAGATAGAATATACGGACGAAGAGTATGCCGAGGAACTCAAGAAGCTTGAGGACCGCTTCGTGCCCTTCCTCAATATCTGCCGCGAGCACCACACCGCCGTGCGCATCGGCGTTAATCATGGTTCGCTCTCAGACCGCATCATGTCGCGCTATGGCGACACGCCGGAGGGCATCGTTGAGAGCTGCATGGAGTTTCTGCGTATCTGCAAGAAGGAGCAGTTCGACAATGTGGTTATCTCCATCAAGGCTTCCAATACGGTCATCATGGTTCGCACCGTGCGTCTGCTCGTCAGCGAGATGGACAAGGCGGACATGCATTATCCGCTCCATCTTGGCGTAACCGAAGCTGGAGAGGGTGAGGACGGTCGCATAAAGAGCGCCGTGGGCATCGGAGCATTGCTCGCTGACGGCATCGGCGACACCATCCGCGTGAGCCTCAGCGAGGAGCCGGAGGCAGAGATTCCGGTGGCAAAGCATCTCGTCGACTATATCACGAAGCGCGAAGGACATCTCATGGTGCCCGCTACAGAGTCGGCTGAGTTCGACTGGCTCCGTCCGGAACGTCGCAAGACACGTGCCGCGGGTGGCATCGGAGGCAGCAATGCGCCCGTCGTTATTGCTTCCTACGGCAAGGACGAGAACGCCGCTGACGTGGAGTTCAGCCCTGACACCACTCCCGACTACATCTATTGCGGAGCTTCTCTGCCAGCAGACCGCCGCGAGGGACAGAAATACATCGTCGACTTCAACGCCTACAAGGGCGAGCCAGACACCTACCCTATCTTCCCCTACAACGCCACACCGTTCATCGGCAGCGTTAAGGCTGACGTCAAGTTCCTCGTGCTTCAGCTCGGAGCACCTTCTGAGGAATATCTCGCCTGCCTCAAGGCCCATCCTGAAGTGGTGGTAGTGGCAGTCAGCAATCAGCAGAACCGTCTCGGCGAACAGCGTGCGCTTACTCATGAGTTGTGGACCAACGGCCTCTTCAATCCCGTTGTCTTCGCCCAGATGTATCGTCACAGCGCCGCAGAGAAAGCCGACTTCCAGCTTGAGGCAGCCGCCGACATGGGTGCGCTGATGATAGACGGACTGACGGACGGCATCTGGCTGATGAACGACGGCGACATCACCGTCCGCGACATCGCCGACACCTCTTTCGCCATCCTTCAGGCTGCCCGCCTCCGCACCTCCAAGACGGAGTATATCTCATGTCCCGGTTGCGGTCGCACGCTCTACGACCTCCGCTCCACCATCGCCAAGATAAAGGCAGCGACTGCCCACATGAAGGGTCTTAAGATCGGCATCATGGGTTGCATCGTCAACGGACCAGGCGAAATGGCTGACGCCGACTACGGTTATGTAGGTGCCGGTCCTGGCAAGATTTCGCTCTACAAGCAGAAAACCTGCATAGAGAAAGCCATCCCCGAGAGTGAGGCAGTGGAGCACCTGCTGCGCTTCATTGAGGAGGACAGAAAGAAGAAATAGAGTTTTTTTGAATTATTCAATTAAGTGCTGAACTTGTGAAAGTTCAGTTAAATAAAAGGCTTTATGTTAGGTCCTGCGCGAACAAGTTTCTCGCCGACCTGACATAAAGCCTTTTTTCTGTTTATAAATTGCAGTTTTATCTGTGATATTGCCATATTAGGCAGGGCTTTAACAAAAACCATTCAAAGCACAAGGTTACAAGAGGATGCGTGAACTAAACAAAATTGGGAAAAAGGCTAATGCCCGCGGCTCCTACTCTAAGTTTGCATTGCTAACACTAATCAATAGGTGTGAGCTTCATAAAGAAGCTGTTTTGAGGAACTATTCCCCCAGAAAAGTGTGGTATTTGCTTAAAAGTTCCCCTATAAAAGTGTTTTGTTTGCTTGTAAGTTCCCCAAGAAAAGTGTACTTTTGCATTGTAAGTATCTATAAATCATTAACATAACGACAATGGAACGACATATTTATCGGTAACAATGTTTTCGAGGAATATAAAGGAGCGTTCACGGAAATCCTTACGTCAGTTTATTACGGATAACCCAGGTTTGCATGGTCTACGTTTCTCAATGTCAGGGTATCGTGAGCAGGAATGGATGACAAATGTGCCTCTATGGGCGGTTAAGTGGACGTTTCCTGAAAATCATAACTGATTTACATTAGTCTGATATGAACTTTACTTCCAATAAGATAAATCCGGCGGTTTGGGGCACTTACATTGTGCTGCTGATGCTGCCCGAGCTGCTGATGCTCAACACCAAGACGTGGTGGGACGCGCCGGTGGCTATAGTTTTTAACATTCTCTTCTATGGCGTTTTCGCTTGGCTGATCTGCGGCTTGGCTTCGCTGACGGGACGAAGGACGGAGCGGGCGTTGCATGTGGCGTTGCAGGCTGTCATGGCTGCATATAGCCTCAGCAATGTGTTTATGCTTGTAATGTTTAACCGTCATTGGGACGCCTATTCCTGGCAGTTCCTCTGCGAGACCAACGGACGCGAAAGCTCCGAGTTCGTTTCTTCCTACGTCCTCTCGCTCCCCACTCTCGTTATCCTCGCGGTATACGTGGCGCTGTTCGTGGCGGAGGCTATGGTGGGGCGCCGTGTGAAAGGCTGGCGTCTCTTTCCGAAGCGTAGGTTGTGGGCTGTGACAGCTGGCTTCACAGGCGTGGTGATGGTCGGGCAGACCGTATTCTTCGGTCCCGACGTTCAAGCCAACTACGACCGCGTAGCTAAATATTGTTCGCCGATAAAGCGCAATGCGATGTGGAACATCTGGCAGTCGGCGCTAACATACGCGGGCTTCCGCGACGAGTTTGCGCGTTGCGCACGGTCGCTGCAGGCTTATAAGGAGAAGGTGTGCTGCAGCGAGCGCGAGGCTGACTTCGTGATGATAGTGGGCGAATCGTTTAATCGGCACATGAGCAATCTCTACGACGGCAAGTACGACACCAACCCGCGGCTGAAGGCTCTCAGTAAGCAGGGCAGCCTCTTTCTGTTCAACGATGTGGTGGCGTCGGACAACGGCACCACGCAGAACTTCAAGCAGTTTCTCTCTCCCGTGGCTGTCGGCGACGGCCGCAGCTGGTGCGACGCCCCACTCTTCCCCTTCCTGCTCCGTCGCTGCGGATATAACGTGGTGTTCTACAGCAATCAGTATGCTGGCATGGAGATGGACAAGGAGTTTAATGCTTCGATGGGATTCTTCAACGCTCCGGATATCGGTCCTTATCTCTTCGACCATCACAACACGTGCACTTACCAGTACGACATGCAGCTCGTCGACGCCTATCGTGCCAACCGCCACGACATAGAGGCTCCAAAGCGCAACTTCATAATCTTCCATCTTTACGGACAGCATGCCACTTACGGCGAGCGCCATCCGGCTGACTTCGCCAAGTTCAGCGCGAGGAGCGTGAAGAGCAAGTTGAGGCTCAGCGACGAGCAGCGCGGCGTGGTGGCAGACTATCTGAACGCCACGCTTTACAACGACTACGTGGTGGACAGCATCATCCGCATGTTCTCGGACCGCAATGCCGTCGTGCTCTATTTCTCTGACCACGGCGAGGAGGTGTATGACTTTCGTCTGCAGCAGGGTCGCACCGACCTTAAGACGGACGTTCCTCGTGCCCTGCATTCGCAGCTCGACATCCCCTTCATGATATACGTCTCGCCCCGATATGCTGCCACACATCCGCAGCAGGTGGAGAGGATTAAACGCTCCATTGACCGCCCCTTCATGACGGACAATCTCCCGCAATTGATATTCGATTTGCTCGGTGTCCGCACAAAGTATTATAAGCCGGCACGCAGCGTCATAAACGACGCGTATCGCCCGCAGAAGCAGCGTATGCTGCAAGTGGGAAGGGTGTATGATTGAGAGAAGAGAGGAATGTGGTAAATGCAGTTTATTGCTGAGATGCATAAATGAGCTTGCAGTACAAACTTAGGACGCCATAGCCTCCTATGTTAGCCTTGTCTGCTGTAATTTAACCCAAATCCTTTAATTTTTGTTGCAAAATTCTGTTTGCCAACTAAAGAAAATTCTCTAAATTTGCTTCTGTATAACTCTATGCCAGATTATATGCTGGCATAACAACAGAAAAAAAATGAATACTCTACGATTATTTTTGCTGATGGCAGTCATGATGTGCTCATTTGCCGTCAACGCACAAGACGCTATCGCCAATGACGACAGCACAACCACTACTTCAACGGTATTGGAAAACTTTGGCTCTGAAACTATGTGCGAGAGTTTCACTTTTCAGCAACATAACGACAGCCTAATATCAGATGCTGAGTTGCTAAAAAGTATTGACAAAGGCTCTTCAGCTAAAAGGTTGAGGAAAGCAAAAATAATGAAGTGGACGGCTTGGATAGGCGGAAGCGTATTTTTTGTAGCCAGTGCATTTTGCTTACTTGGTACTGCTTACTTCTATGCATTAGATCCTACGGAAATTAATTATTATTTCGCCATAGGAGCAGCGGCATTCTTCGTAGCTAGTGTGGCATGGACCACATCTTTCCTTGTAGCAGCCCATCATCAAAAGAAAATGGCTCTTTCGGCCAACACCTCCACTCCACTCATGCAATTCAATATCACCAAAGGCAAGAATTCCGCTGTCTATGCCAACATCAACATGCTCAACGACAATATTACAAACAGAAAAACATTAGGCCTCGGCTTTAACTTCAGCTTCTAAATGAAAGTTTCTCGATAGTCCTCCGTTATGACTTCGATTGTTCTTCGATCGTTCTCCATTAGTTTAACCCAAATATAATTATTATGCTCAGACGCGGAAACAACGGATATTTGTACAGCAAAACACCGTAAAAACAGCAAACCTGAACTCTATAATCAATTTTTATTTTGTAACATGTTTTTATTCTTTGTACGATATGTGCATGGTGGATATGAAGACGTTTTTGACATGAATACGTGTGCAGAGTGGTTACTTCTATAGGGGTGCTGCTTGTAAGTTCCCCAAGAAAAGTGTACTTTTGCATTGTAAGTATCTATAAATCATTAACATAACGACAATGGAACGACATATTTATCGGTAACAATGTTTTCGAGGAATATAAAGGAGCGTTCACGGAAATCCTTACGTCAGTTTATTACGGATAACCCAGGTTTGCATGGTCTACGTTTCTCAATGTCAGGGTATCGTGAGCAGGAATGGATGACAAATGTGCCTCTATGGGCGGTTAAGTGGACGTTTCCTGAAAATCATAACTGATTTACATTGGATAACTCACAATCGCAGGCGAAGCCGAGAATAATTCCTAACTCAAAATTCAAAACTCCTAATTCGGGCGATACGTCGCCCGATAGCCTCGTCTTTCTTGTCAATTCGCGTGTCAAAATTCACAAGTGGGGTGATTTTGTTAAGAATTGGCCATTTTTTGTAAGAAATATCCTACTGACTTTATCCTAAAACCGCTTTCTTTGCAAAAGTAAACGATGCCTCTTTCGGGGCATGGCACAACACAACAACATGTTTAACGTACTAAAACCCACTATTATGAAAAAACTAAACACTAACCATCAGGTCATCCAACGGCTTCTTGAGATTTCTCCAAGAGGCGCCGCATGGATGCGCATGTTCTTCATGCTTGTGATAATGATGATGTCGTCAGCGTTCGTGATGGCACAAGAGGAGTATGGCATTAAGATTGCCAACAAGAAAGTGACGAGCGAAAACTGTGCTGACCTCAGCGCTATTGATGGTGTGACTGGCAAGGTATCCTTCAATCACGCAACAAAAACCCTGACCCTCGAAAACGCTGCTATTACGACGGTTCATTGTGCTATCGAAAATAAATCTTACGATGATCTCGTGATTAAGGTTGTCGGCACATGTGACCTTAATTCTACACAAAGCGCGGGTCTGATTCTAAATAAGCCAACCACAATCCTTGGTGAAAACGCCAATCTCAGCATATACGCCTCCGCGGCCGGCTTGTTTACAGACGCTCCTCTATTAATCCAAGACTGCAAGGTGATTGCAGAGGGGGAATGGGGAATATCTGCAAAGGCGCTCACCATACGCAACTCGTACGTAGAAGCCAAAGGCGGCTCTGCAGAGAATGATTGCTCCATTCGTATTCTTGACAATCTCGTGTTTGAAGGCTGCACCATCGAACAGCCTGCCGGCGCAGCCTACGATCCTACGTTGCAAGCTGTGGCGCTTGACGGAAAGGTGGTTAAGGACAAGGTGGTTATCATACCCCAAAAGACACAAATGTACGGCATCCGTATAGCCGGTGAGGAAGTGACAAGCGACAACTGCGCTGAGCTCTCCTACATCGATGGCATAAATTGTGGAGAAATGAGCTACGATCCTAAGACAAACACCCTTATGATGAAGGAAGTTAGTTTCTCCCCATCCTCGACTGGCTGTGCAATAGAAAACTACGGATGTGCGAACTTGAATATTAAGGTAACCGGATATGTCGGTATTCAAACAACAGAAGCAGAATGTATTTGTTTGGATGAAGCAACCACCATTAGCGGCACTGGAACTATCGTCACTGAGAGCGAGGAAAATGAAGGTATTATCTTCCGGAAATCGCTCACTATCGATGGCATAAGGCTGTATGGCGAAAATAAGTGTGGCATAACAGGAGAAAATGGCGATACGGAAGTGCTCACCGTGCGCAACGCATACGTTAAAGTTGGCACAATCTGCAATATCAAATCCCTCGTTCTCGACGGCAGCTCCATTGTGCAGCCTGAGGGCGCTGCCTTCGACGCTACGTTGAAGGGCGTGGCGTTTGAGGGCGATCTGGCTACAGATGTGCTTATCAAGCCTACAGATTATTTCGGCATTGAAGTAGCCGGTGTAATGGTGACAAAAGCCAACTGCGCTGACCTCAGTGTCATTGACGGCGTGACGGGAAAGCTGAGCTATGATCCTATGACAAACACTCTCACTATGCAGGATTGCACCATCAGCACAACAACCAGCGATTCAGGATTGTTCACAGAAGAAGGCAAGGACTTGAAGGTTGAGATTCTCGGCAATAACAATATTACGGCAAGAGATGGAGGCATAATGTTATATGGCAAATCCATCATTAGCGGATCAGGAACCCTCAATGTGACGTGCACTAATAATACTGCAATATTCGCGCGTACGCCGTCGCTTACTATCGAGGGCATCAGGCTGATTGTAGAAGGTGATTGGAGAGGTATAACAGGATTTGACGGTCAGACCGAGGTGATAACCGTGCGCAATGCATACGTTGAAGTTACCGGCGGGCTTGGCTCCATCGACGATATCAAAGACCTGATTCTCGAAGGCTGCTCTATCGTACAGCCTGGGGGTGCTGCTTTTGACGCTGCGTTAAAGTGCGTGGCGCTTAACGGCGAGAAGGTTAAAGAGAAGGTGGTTATTGCGCCATACGAGTATGGCATTTGGATTAACGACCATGAAGTAACGATTCTCAACTATAGTGACCTCAGTGGCATTCCGGACATAGACGGTAAGATGAGCTACAACCCTACGACGAATACTCTTACGATGGAGAATGTCACTATCAATGTATCATCTAATAATAGTGTAATATATAATTATAACTGTAATGACTTGAAAGTTGAGCTACTCGGCAATAACAGTATTACAGCAAAGGATGCATGCTTTATGTCACAAGCCACAACCACTATTGGCGGATCTGGAACTCTCACGCTGAAGAGTGACAACCATGCTGCTCTGCAAATTCTTTCTTCCAATCTTACTGTTGAAGACATTGCAATAAAAGCTGAAGGCAAGTGGGGAATAATGGGCTTTAATAAAGACGAGAGTCTCACCCTACGCAATGCTTATGTTGAGGTAACAGGTAGAGGCGGTTCTGTCTTAAATCTTAACAGTCTCAATCTTGACGGTTGCTCTATCATCCAGCCCGTGGGCGCTGCCTTCGACACTGAGTTGCACGCAGTGACGCTCAATGGAGCGGTGGTTAAGGACAAGGTGGTGATCGGATCTGAAGCCAGCGGCATCAACGACATCACAGCAGACGTGCCCGCACGTAAGAAGGGTATCTTCACCGTTCAGGGCGTGAAGCTTACTCAGCAATGGAACGAACTCCCCGCCGGCATCTACATCGTGGACGGCGTGAAGCGAGTGAAAAAATGATTAGACATGTAGACATGTTTTTTGGGAAGGACGGACATATTCTTCATCGTAAGAGTATTAACCAACGGTTCTCGGTGCATGGGCGGGCTGCTACACTTATAACACATTCTCGTGCGTAAAGCTAATGTCTGCGGCTCCTACAGTTTGCCTTGTTAGTCACACGATTACAGTTTGTGTTTTGAAAGGTTTTTGTTAAAGCCCTGCCAATAATATCGGACGGCATATCACCGAAGACAATATTTGCATTTCTAACGCTCAATACTCCTCGTTCAGCGCACTAAGAAATCCTTGATGCGAAATTTTCGAGTTTTGAGCGTGCAGCAATAGTATGCTGAAACACAGCAGATTATGCTGCCAAGAAAAAGAAATGTGCAATGAATAAGGGAGCTAAACAAGCACAATAGAGGCGCTAAAGAGCCACTTTACCACTCCAACACAGCCTCTATAGTCAAACAAAAAAGCCTCTCTTCCACACCAATAGTGGCTATATTGGAGTGGAAAAGAGGCTTTTCTTATATATTATGGGGCCAACAACGAAGCGAAACCCCACAAAAACAGTAAAATAAAACTCCAGAATCAATTTTTATTTTGTAACAGAATTTTACCATTTGTGTGATATTTGCATGAGACATGAAGGCAGGGCTTTGACACAAAATAGCCACAACTCTCTCATTCTGCAACATTTATACCCCACGTTTATTCTTTTTTTCGTAACTTTGCATGGTTATATACACACGAAACATACATATATTCAGATAAATGAAGAAACTTTTCATTGAGACATACGGCTGCCAGATGAACGTGGCAGACTCTGAAGTGGTGGCTTCCATCATGCAGATGGCTGGCTACGAGCTGTGCGAGAACGAGGCTGACGCCGACGCCATATTCCTCAACACCTGCTCCATCCGCGAGAATGCGGAGAACAAGATATACGGACGACTGGAGACTCTGCATGCTGAGCAGAAGAAGGGACGCCAGCTGATACTGGGCGTACTGGGTTGTATGGCGGAGCGTGTGCGTGAGGACCTTATCAACAATCATCACGCCAACCTCGTATGCGGACCCGACTCGTACCTCAATCTGCCCGACATGATTGCGCAATGCGAGAACGGAAACAACGCCTGCAACATCGAGCTGAGCACTACGGAGACGTATCGCGATGTCATTCCGCAGCGCATCGGAGCGGGACGCGTGAGCGGATTCGTGAGCATCATGCGAGGATGCAACAACTTCTGCCACTACTGCATCGTGCCCTACACCCGTGGACGCGAGCGTTCGCGCGACGTGGAGAGCATCCTGCGTGAGGTGAAGGACCTGCACGACCGTGGCTTCAAGGAGGTGACTCTCCTCGGACAGAACGTCAACAGCTACGGTCTGACACCTGCCGGTAAGCGCATGGAAGGCGGCGTATCGTTTGCCGAACTCCTCCGCAAGGTGGCTCAGAGCGTGCCCGACATGCGCGTGCGCTTCACCACATCCAACCCCGAGGACATGACGGACGACATCCTCCATGCCGTAGCTGACGAGCCTAACCTCTGCAAGCACATCCACTTCCCGGCTCAGAGCGGATCAAGCAAGATTCTGAAGCTCATGAACCGCAAGTACACGCGTGAGCAATATCTGGAGCGTGTGGCTGCCATACGACGCATCATCCCCGACTGCGGACTGTCCACCGACCTCTTCGTGGGCTACCATGACGAAACGCCGGAGGACCACGCCGAGACTCTCTCGCTGGTACGCGAGTGTATGTTCGACTCTGCTTTTATGTTCAAGTACAGCGAGCGCCCGGGTACATACGCCGCCAAGCACCTGCCAGACAACGTACCGGAGGAGGTGAAGATAGAGCGTCTGAACGAACTTATCCACCTCCAGACCGAGATTTCAGCCGAGCAGAACCGCAAGGACATCGGCAAGACTTTCGATGTGCTCGTGGAAGGATTCTCCAAGCGATCACGCGAGCAGCTCATGGGACGCACCGAGCAGAACAAGGCTGTGGTGTTCGACAAGAAGGGACATCACATCGGAGAGCGAGTAATGGTGAAGATTACTGACGCAACGTCGGCTACGCTGCTGGGAGAATGCATAGAATAAGAAAAGCTGTCCACCAATAAAAACAATAAAATATGGGGTCTATTTTCGTCATACAAGGCATTATGATATACATTTATGCCTTTGACCATAATCCTCCACACATTCACGTTAAAAGCGGAGAGGGAGATTTTACAATCACCATAAAGGACCGTATTGTAGAAGGAAAGGCCAAAGTTAAAACCATAAAATTAGTAAATGATTTTATAGACAAACATGAGGCTGAAATTATGGAAATATGGGATAAAGCCCAACGTGGTGAAAGAATAAACAAAATAAACAGATAAAGAAAGGAGCTTGTTATGATACTAAATGTAACAGAAGTCACTTATTTAGGTGACTACACACTGATCTGCACCTTCAATAACGGAGAAAAAAGAAAAGTTGACCTTACTCCTCTTTTGCAATATCCGGCCTTTGAAGAATTAAAAGACAAGTCGAAATTTGAGCAATTCGGACTGGATGGTACAATATTCTGGTCGAATGGTGCAGATATAGCACCTGAATATCTGTTCGAACATGGCTCTAATGTAAATTGATAAATGAAAGAATTCCTCCAAATACTGCGGCGTTTCATTCCGCCATACAAGAAGTATCTGGCGCTGACGGTGGTATTCAATATCCTCTCGGCAGTGCTCAACATCTTCTCGTTCGCAGCCCTTATCCCCATCCTGCAGATTCTTTTCCGCACGGAGGGAGCCGGTACTGCCACAGAGCTTATGCCTTGGTCGCTGGACAACCTGAAGGAAGTGCTTGCCAACAACGCCGACTACTACGTCACGCAGCTCATCGCCAACGTGGGAGCAACGACTACGCTGCTGCTTATAGGTCTGTTCCTCGCCTTCGCTACGTTCCTCAAGACAGGAGCTTACTTCCTTTCCTCAGCCACAATCATCCCCATTCGTACGGGTGTGGTACGCGACATCCGCAACCAACTCTATCATAAGATTACGTCATTGCCCCTCGGATTCTTCTCCGAAGAGCGCAATGGCGACATCATTGCACGCATGACGGGCGACGTGGGCGAGATAGAGAGCAGCATAATGTCGTCGCTGGACATGCTCTTCAAGAACCCCATCCTCATCATATCCTACTTCACTGCCCTGATTTTCATATCGTGGCAGCTGACACTCTTCACCCTCGTATTCGTGCCAATCTTCGGCTGGTTTATGGGATATGTGGGCAGAAAGCTCAAGCGCAAGTCAATAGCGGCACAGTCGCTGTGGAGCGACACGATGTCGCAGGTGGAGGAAACGCTCGGCGGACTGCGCATCATCAAGGCGTTCTGCGCCGAGGATAAGATGAACAAGCGATTTGACGGCATCAACTCCGAATACCGCGACTCCATACAGCGCGTCAACATCCGCCAGCAGATGGCTCACCCGATGAGCGAGTTCTTGGGCACAGTACTGATTATCATCGTGTTGTGGGTGGGCGGCATCTTAGTGCTCGACCAGCAGATACTGTCCGGTCCGACGTTCATCTATTATCTTGTGATGCTCTATTCCATCATCAATCCGCTCAAGGATTTCTCCAAAGCGAGCTACAATATCCCCAAGGGACTTGCCTCAATGGAACGTGTAGACAAGATTCTGAAGGCAGAAAACACCATCAAGGAACCTGCCAATCCCAAGCATATAGCTTCGTTTGAGCATCAGATTGAGTTCCGCCACGTATCGTTCCGCTACGGCGAACAGTGGGTATTGAAGGATATCAATCTCGTAATAGAGAAAGGAAAGACGGTGGCGCTCGTAGGTCAGAGCGGATCAGGAAAGTCTACCCTCGTGGATCTTATCCCGCGTTATTACGACGTGCAGGAGGGAGAGGTGCTCATCGACGGCATAAACGTCAAAGACCTTGGCATCCATGACCTTCGCCAGCTCATCGGCAACGTCAATCAGGAAGCCATTCTCTTCAACGACTCGTTCTACGGCAACATCACGTTCGGCGTGGATTCTGCCACACGTGAGCAGGTGGAGCAGGCGGCGCACATAGCCAACGCACACGAGTTTATCATGCAGACAGAGCACGGTTACGACACCAACATCGGCGACCGCGGCGGCAGACTCTCAGGCGGACAGCGCCAGCGCGTCAGCATAGCCCGAGCCATACTCAAGAACCCGCCCATCCTTATCCTCGACGAGGCAACGTCAGCACTCGATACGGAGAGCGAACGACTGGTGCAAGACGCCCTGGAACGCCTCATGAAGACGCGCACCACGGTGGCAATAGCTCACCGACTGTCCACCATCAAGAACGCCGACGAGATTTGCGTGCTGCATGAAGGCGAGATTGTGGAGCGCGGAACGCACGAAGAACTGCTCGAAAAGGGCGGATATTACCGCAAGCTGCACGAGATGCAGAAGTAAAAGGAAACTGAAACGAAATACTGAACAATACACTACGTATGGGTAATAACACTCCTCAACAACATACAAACGAAAAGGATTCGAAAAGGGTGAGAGTCTTGCGAGTTATCGCAGGGCTCATGCCCTTTTGGTTTTTATACGCCATCAGCGACGTGGCGTTCGTCATACTTTACCATCTTGTGCGCTATCGCCGACGCATAGTAAGGCGAAACCTTGCCACATCCTTCCCCGAGAAGACTAAACTGGAGCGCCTGAAGCTGGAAAGACGCTTCTACAGATGGCTCTGCGACTACTTTGTAGAGACGTTCAAGCTGCTGAACATCAGCGACAAGGAGCTGCGCAAGCGACTCAAAATCGTCGGTGCGGAGGAGGTGGAGAAGTGCTTCCAGGAGGGACAGGACTGCTCTGCGTTCCTCGGACATTACTGCAACTGGGAGTGGCTCTCATGCACAGGCATCGCATTCCCAGAGAACCGTAAGATGGGTCTCATCTACAAACCGCTGCGTTCGGAATGGGCAGACAAGCTGTTCCAGAAGATCCGCACGTCGCAACCGTCGAGCATCGTCATCCCGAAGAACGAAATACTACGCCATATCGTTACTTTGCGACGCCAGAACATACGCTCTTTCTGCGGATATATAGCCGATCAGGGACCGCGTTACGCCAACATCCACTTATGGCTGGACTTCCTCAATCACGACACAGGAGTGTTTACGGGTGCGGAGCGCATCATGCGTAAGATGAATAACGCCGTGTTCTACATCGACCTTGAACGACCCAAGAGAGGATATTACACAGCCACGCTCCACCTTATCACGCGCAATCCGGCAGAATGGAAAGAGCACGAACTCACCCGACGCTTCTTCCAGCTCCTCGAACAGACCATCCGCCGCGAACCGGCTTACTACCTCTGGACCCACAACAGATGGAAGCGTAGCCACGAACAGTTCGACAAAGAATACGTGATAGTGGACGGCAAGACCATGCCGCGCAAACAATAAAGAGCCCATAGCGCTAATAAAGAGACAACGTCAAGCAATCAGTTGACTTAAAATAACAATATCATGACAAAAATAGCATACGATGCCAAGCGACTCGTGCGCAACACTACCGGACTTGGCAATTACTCGCGCACTCTTGTCAACGACCTCTCACGCACTCTTCCCGAAGCCTGCGAGATGCTCCTCTACACGCCTTCATACGGACGTGAAGACCTCAGAGAGCAGGTGAACATGTCACAAAGAATGAGATATGTTTATCCCAAGAGTGCGAAAAGCGGCATAGCGCAAGCCTTGTGGCGCTCCTGGGGCATCGTACGCGACCTTAAGAAGGACGGCGTCAGCCTGTATCACGGACTGTCCGGCGAGCTGCCTATAGGCATCAGGAAGTCGGGAATAAAGAGCGTGGTGACCATCCACGACCTCATCTTCATGCGCCATCCCGAATACTATAATCCCATTGACGTGATGATGTATCGCGCCAAATTCCATCTTACCTGCCGCGAAGCTGACCGTATAATAGCCATTTCGCGCCGCACGGCGGAGGACATCGTGGAGCTTGGAGGCGTCAATCCCAAGCGCATAGACATCATCTATCAGAGTTGCGGCGTACGCTTCGCCAACGTGGTAAGCGAGGAAGCGGCTGACGAGACACGCCGCAGATACAACCTTCCCGAACGGTTCGTGCTCAACGTGGGCACCATAGAGGAGCGAAAGAACGTGCTGCTCGCCGTGAAAGCCCTCAAATACCTTTCCGAAGACATCCATCTGGTGGTGGTCGGAAGACGCACGAAGTATGCTGACAAGGTGGAGAAATGGGCTGAGAAGAACAATGTGGCGCACCGTCTGCACATGCTTTCGGGCGTAGAAAACAACGCTCTGCATGCTATTTACCAGCTGGCAGAGTCGTTTGTCTATCCCTCTCGCTACGAAGGATTCGGCATTCCCATCATCGAAGCCATACAGAGCCGACTGCCGGTGGTGGCTGCTACGGGATCGTGTCTGGAGGAAGCTGGTGGTCCTGACTGCCTTTACGTAAGCCCTGACAGCCCCGAGGAATGCGCCGAAGCCATCAAGCTGACCTTGCGCGGAGCCGAACAACGCGACCTTCGCATCATGCGTAGCCGCGAATATGTGAAGCGATTCGAGAACAAGGACACGGCAAAGCAGGTGATGGAGGTGTATAGGAAACTCGTCAATCTGTAGGCTATCCATCATTTACGTATGGCTTTGCCGGCAAAATTCATATCATAATCATTCAGAAATGCTAATACTCTTCATACTCTTCGGGGTAGGACTGTTTGTCTTCCTGCGCTATAATATGGGACTGGCACGCAACTCGCGCGGCCAGCAGCAGCGACGTTACCTTCTCGCTGCGCTTCAGGCTGTCATCCCAATGGAGGCTGCCGTGCTGGCTGGACACAGCGATAACCTTCTGCGCGAAGCGTTGATCATGCCATGCTCCACTGCCATCGCTGCCTCATTCCTTACGGCTTTGCTGTGGATGACGGTATATAACGTCACGTACGACCTTACCCACCGCGCCTCATCGCCCGACTATGACAACCACATGGACATCGCTTTCGGCATCTATCTCTTCGGTTGGCTGACGGCATTGCAGAACATCATAGCATGGTTCTCCCCCATTGCGGCTGCCATCGTGGTAGGAACAGTGGAGGCTGCGCTCGTCATCATACCACTCGCACAGGCAGTATATTACGCCGTTTATCGCACTTGCGTGGACGAAGCAGGCATGCAGCCGCTTGTAAACACTTACTGGAGCGAGGCACGCGAGTTCGTAAAGTCATTCCCTATATGGAAGACAGCGCTGTCATTAGTCTCCATTGGTGGCATCATTGCCCTCTGCATAGCGGCAAACACCTCTGCCCCAACCTTCCCTTTGCATGAGGCAGCCATGTCCACCGGTACGGCAGCGGCAGCCTTCTTCATCATCGCCATATTCATTTACTTCACCACATACATCTGGAAACCGCGCCACGGACTCTTCGTCCGCACCGGTATAATGACGCTCTACATCGACGTACGAACGTATAATCGCAGCACAATGGGTTATCGTACGGGCATGAAGCAGCGCCTTGAAACGCTGGAAGTGGAGAAGCTTAACGACAGCCCAAGACGCGGAAAGACCATAATAATGGTAATAGGCGAGTCGGCTTGCCGCGACTATATGTCCGTTTTCTGCCCCTCACAGCCTTGGGAAACAACGCCTTGGGAGACGCAGATGAGGAAGCAAAAGGATTCGGGATTCGTGTTTTTCCCCAACGCTTACTCGTGTGCTATGCAGACCGTGCCCTCCTTGGAGCGCGTCCTGACCGAGCGAAACCAATATAATGACAAGCCTTTCGCCGACTCTTGCTCCATCATCGACATCGCAAGACGAGCCGGATACGTGACCAAATGGTATAGCAATCAGAGCTATATAGGCATCAACGACACTTCCGTGACGCTCGTGGCGCAGACCTCAGACACTGCCAAATGGGTGAAGAAGGAGGGCGGCATACAGCAGTTTGACGAGTCGTTGCTGAGCTTCCTGGACGAAATAAATCCCGAAGACGACAACTTCGTGGTGCTGCATCTCAAGGGTTCGCACTTCAATTACGAGAACCGTTATCCTGAATCGTTCGCCAAAGAGCACGGACTGCGTACCGACGGAGGCGATGTGGAGTGTTATCGCAACTCCATCCGCTACACCGACCACGTGCTTGAGCGTATCTATAGTTACGCCAAACAGAAGCTTAACCTCCAGGCAATGGTCTACTTCTCTGACCACGGAGGCATCCCCGACATGCGTCGTTCGCCGCGTTTCCTCGGCTTCAAGATGGTTCGCATACCGCTTTGGACGTATCTTTCTGACGAATACAAAAAGCAACATGCCGGCGTTGCAGAGGCATTGACAGCCAACAGCGACCGCTATTTCACCAACGACCTCGTGTATGAGCTTGTCTGCGGCATCCTTGACGTACGATCAAACCGCTACGACCGGGCGCAGTCAATAGCCTCAACGTCATATAAATATAAGCGTAACGAGCTGCTCACATACGACGGACGCATCCGTATTGAGGACGACGACCTCGACACGAACCCTAAAACAATGCAATAATAAAAACAGAAGACAAATGATGTCAATAAGAATAGCCGACAAATACGCCCACCTCAGACCCTTCATCGAGTCGATACCGGAACGCATGGAGCATGAGGGCGAAACCATACACAACGGACGAAACCTTATAAAGGTGATGCAGACGCCGGACGGACTGACCGTGAACGTAAAGCGTTATCACGCTCCGCACTTCCTTAACGCCATAATCTACTCCACCTCCCTTCGCACTCCGAAAGGACAAAGAGCCTACGAATACCCCTCCATACTGCTATCAAAGGGCGTGGAAACTCCCGAAGCTGTGGCTTACATTGAGAACCGTGTGATGGGAATACTGAAGGAATCGTACTTCATCAGCCTGCAATGCCCCTACCCTAACCGCTTCTACGAGGTGATAAAGATGAAGGAAGAAGAGTGCCTGCCGCTCGCAGAAGCCTTCGCACGCTTCACCGCTCACATGCACGAGGAGCAACTGCTCCATCGCGACTACTCGCCGGGCAACATCCTATGGCAGAAGGACGACAAGGGAGAATACCACTTCTCCGTTGTCGACATCAATCGCATGTACTTCGGCGAGGTTGCAATGAAGGCTGGATGCGCCAATTTCGCCCGTCTTTGGGGCTCAAAGAAGTTCTTTACAAGGATAGCAGAGGTTTACGCTAAGGAGCGAGGCATGAATTATGAGGACTGCCTCAGCAACATAATGGAACAGCGCAAACTGTTCTGGACAAAATACTCGAAGCGACACAATATCTCGTTCGAGCTGGATTTATAACTTTTAGTTGAGAGTTGAGAAGTGAGAGTTGAGAGTTATGATTACCATTATTGATAATATCATATACTAAAAAGAGATATCATAACTCTCAACCCTCACATCTCAACCCTCAACTTTATTTCTCCTTTCCGCACAAAATGTCGATGTAGAACTGCACGTATTCGTCTACGGCGCGGTCCCAACTGAACATTGCTGCACGCTGCTTCAGCTTCTCCGCCTTCTCCTCCGGTGCGCTGGCATAATCGGCAAGTCCCTTGCGTATAGTCTCAGCCATATCCTTTGCGTCCAGCGAATCGAAGTAATAGCTGATGTCGCCACCCACTTCAGGCAGCGATGTAAGGCGTGTGAGGAACGAAGGCTTGCCGAAACACATAGCCTCCACTACCGGCAGACCGAAACCTTCCGACATCGAAGGGAACAAAAGGCCCTTACAACGGCTCAGAAGCGCCGCTTTCTGCTCGCCCGTTACCTTGCCCACAACGGTGACGTTCTTCAGCTGTAGGCTCTCTATGGTGTCATAAACGAGCTTCTCAAACTTCTCCCCTGCCGTACCAGCAAGCACCAGATGCTCGTCAGGAAGATTCTTCATCATCTCCAGTATAAGAATCACGTTCTTCTTACGCGACCAGCGTGAGATGTGGAAAAGGAAAGTCTTAGGCACTCCCATTCCCTCCAGCTCCTTGTCATACTGCTCCTGAGTCTTCGTATTGAGATTTGTAACGCCATTGCAGATCACACGGGCAGGCTGCTTGAAGTCATAGTAGCGCTTTACATCCTGCTCTGTAAAGTTGGATATGAACGACAGATGCGTAGCCTGATCGAGGCGGCGGGTGGTCACCATCAGCTTCTTACGCTTGTGCAAACCGGTTATCTCGTTGTGCATGAAGTTGAAGTCGTGCACCGTAACAAGTAGCTTCGGAGCAATACGAACTCTGAACTTATAGAACTGATTGGTCCAATGCACCATATCCACACTCGGCAGCAGCCAACGACGAAGCGGCGTGAACAGACTGTTCTTCAGCAATTCACGACGCACCTTGTTGATGACGTAGTAGTCGACATTGTCGCCGAAAGCTCCCACCATCTCCTTATCCACGAGAAACAGAAGCTTTATGCCATATTTCTCGAGCAGCATCGGAGCCTTGTCTGCAAGGCGTATACCTATGCTTTTCTCAAACTCTCCAAGACCTGTATTCAGCAGATGCGAGTTGGTCATCGATACAGCAAGTGTCTTACATTTCATATTCTTCTCTAAATAGTTAAGTTGTTACCCAATTCGTTTCTTAATTATTCTCTCTCTCGTTATTGCTTATATAACGAATTTATACAGCTTATATTATAAGATCACGACCTTCCAGTCACGATTTTCTTTATCTCGTTCAGTTTGTTGAGCGCCTCCACGGGCGTGAGGTTGTTGATGTCCAGACCTATTATCTCGTCGCGTATCTGGCAGAGCACGGGGTCGTCCAGCTGGAAGAAAGACAACTGTACGCCTTGAACGGACGACTGGCTGGCGATGTTGCGCGTGGAGAGCTTGCCTCCCTTGCGCCTCTTTACGGACGTGACGGTAGTGGCTGCAGCGTTCTCTGAAGGAGCTTCAGCCGATGCCTCTGCCCCACTCTCGTCCACTCCCACTCCGGCATTGTCTGCCTCAAGCTGCCTCAGAATGGCGTTGGCGCGGTTCACTATCGACTTCGGCATACCGGCTATCTCTGCCACATGTATACCGAACGAATGCTCTGATCCGCCCGGCATAAGCTTACGGAGGAAGATAACCTTACCGTTCACCTCCTTCACGCTCACATTATAGTTCTTGATACGCTCGAAATGTTTCTCCATTTCGTTCAGCTCGTGATAGTGAGTGGCGAAGAGTGTGCGGGCCTGAGCGCCCGAATGCTGATGCAGATACTCCACTATTGCCCACGCAATGGAGATGCCGTCGTACGTGGAAGTGCCTCGTCCAAGCTCGTCGAAGAGCACAAGGGATCGCGGCGTAACGTTGTTGAGGATGTCCGAAGCCTCGGTCATCTCCACCATAAACGTCGATTCGCCCAACGAGATATTGTCCGAAGCGCCCACACGTGTGAATATCTTGTCCACAAGTCCGATATGTGCCGAGTCGGCAGGTACGAAGCTTCCCATCTGCGCCATGAGCGTGATAAGGGCAGTCTGGCGCAGCAACGCCGACTTACCAGCCATGTTTGGTCCGGTGATTATCATTATCTGCTGCTTCTCCGTGTCGAGTTTTATGTCGTTCGGAACATACTGCTCGCCCACCGGAAGCTGCGTTTCGATAACAGGATGGCGTCCTGCCTGTATCTCCAACTGGGCGTCGTCAGCCACGACAGGACGAACATAACGATGCTCTTCCGCCGCCTTTGCGAAGGAAAGCAGACAGTCTATGCGGGCTATGATATTGGCATTGATCTGTATCTGTGGCACAAACTCAGCCATATCCGTAACCAGTTCGTTGAAGAGACGGCTCTCAAGGGCGAGAATCTTCTCGTCCGCACCCATGATTTTCTCCTCATATTCCTTCAGTTCCTGCGTGATATAACGCTCCGCATTGGCAAGCGTCTGCTTGCGAATCCATTCCTGTGGCACGGCGTCCTTATAAGTATTGCGCACCTCAAGGTAATATCCGAAGACATTGTTATATCCCACTTTAAGCGACTGGATGCCTGTCTTCGCCGCCTCTTCCTCCTGAATCTTCAGCAGATAGTCGCGGCCTCCGCGCGAAATGGAGCGCAACTCGTCCAGCTCCTCTGAGTAACCGGAGGCTATGACATCGCCCTTAGCTACGAGCAAAGGCGGATCAGACTGAATCTCGCGTTCGATGCGGTCGCGCAGACTCTCGCAAAGGTTGAGCCTGTCACCCATAGAACGGATTTCTTCGCAGTCAGAACTGAGACAGGCAGACTTCACAGGAACAAGCGCCTGTAGAGCCAATTTCATCTGAACCACCTCTCTCGGCGACACTCTTCCTACTGCCACCTTCGATATTATTCGCTCTATATCGCCTATGCGATGGAGCTGTTCGTCGATGACCTGACGGAAATCGGGCTTGCGGAAGAACGTCTCGACGACGTCAAGGCGCTTGCCTATCGTCGCCACGTCGCGCAGCGGGAATACTGTCCAGCGCTTCAGCATACGCGCTCCCATCGCCGTTGTGGTGCGGTCGATGACGTCAAGGAGCGACGAACCGTCCTCCTGCATGCTGCCAAGCAGCTCCAAAGAACGGATGGTGAACTTGTCAAGACGCACATAACGGTCCTCCTCAATGCGTCGGAGCGACGTTATATGGCCTATATTGGTGTGCTGCGTCATCTCCAGATACTGCATGATTACGCCGGCAGCCACCACGCCAAGCGTGAGATGCTCCACACCGAAACCCTTGAGCGACTGCGTGCCGAAGTGCTTGAGTAGCTTCTGACGCGAACTCTGCTCCGTAAACATCCAGTCGTCCAGCTGGAACGTACACCACCTGTTGCCGAACCTGTCCTCGAATTCACGCTTCATCTGACGGTCGTGCAGCACCTCCTTAGGCTGGAAAGAGACAAGCAGCTTCTCCACGTAATCAGACGTGCCCTCCCCTACTAAGAATTCTCCCGTAGAGATATCGAGGAACGACACGCCGCATGCCGCCTTAGTCATGTGTACGGCAGCCAGAAAGTTGTTCTCCTTATAGTTCAGCACCGTATCGTCCATCGACACTCCGGGCGTAACAAGCTCCGTAACGCCACGCTTTACGAGGGTCTTCGTAAGCTTCGGATCTTCCAGCTGGTCGCAGATGGCAACGCGCTTTCCGGCACGGATGAGCTTAGGCAGATAAGTGTCGAGAGCGTGATAAGGGAAACCAGCCATCTCGCAAGCCGCGCCATTGGCGTTCTTTCCGTTGGAGCGACGTGTAAGCGTAATGCCAAGAATCTTAGCCGCCTCCACGGCGTCATCAGCGTAAGTCTCGTAGAAGTCGCCGCAGCGGAAGAGCAACAAAGCGTCCGGATTGGCCTCCTTGAACGAATAAAACTGTCGCATCATCGGCGTAAGTCCATCATCCTTCTTTTTCTGAACCATATATTAGGATTGTTCTGTTTTTTATTTAATTACGTATCAATAACAATGCAGAACCGATATAAATATAAAGATGTATCGGCTGCAACTTACAAAAGAAATAAAAAAAAACGGGATACGCAAATTTATGGTAATGAATTTAAAGATGATATGAGATTTGGAGGAATGTAAAAAGGAATTTAGTGGTGTAATCCGGTTAGGCAGGGCTTTGACAAAAACCTTTCTCCACATACCTTTTGTTGGCACACCCTTCGGGTTCATGGTATCGTTTGGCGAATGGGCTTTACGAGAGCGTTGCTCTCGACACCCATCCTCCAAACGATATCATGAGTGATGCCGAAGCATCACTGTGCCAACAAAAGAAAAACATAAAAAACACAAGGTTACGAAAGGGTAAAGTCAAAAATAAGAAATTGAGCAAGTATGTACTTTTATGCAGAAAGCAGTTTGTGTTTTTCTTTGTTTTTTCCGTTTATGGGCGCGTGCTGTGCAC